>UMLM01015312.1_pt1 | contig 64593 bp, 54 predicted proteins | sample 1966571 | NCBI WGS metagenome assembly UMLM01 (sample SAMEA4836203, study PRJEB28245) | human gut metagenome | biome: gut microbiome; material: fecal sample | place: Denmark | collected 2008 | reverse complement strand
TTGTGCAAGCACAGGTGGACTCAGACCTTTTGACACTGTAATCTAAAAAATTAATATAGGAGAAAGAAACATGACAACTTCATTATCTTGGATAAAAGCATATGTTCCGGAATTAGAAGTAGAGCCGCAGGAATACATGGATGCGATGACACTTTCCGGTTCAAAAGTAGAAGGATATAAAAAATTAGATGAGGATCTGGAAAAAATCGTCATCGGTCAGGTATTAAAAGTAGAGAAACACCCGGATGCAGACAAACTGGTGATCTGCCAGGTAGATATTGGTGGAGAGACCACACAGATTGTAACCGGTGCACCAAACGTATTTGAAGGCGCAAAAGTTCCGGTTGTATTAGATGGCGGACGTGTTGCCGGCGGCCATGACGGAAAAGTCGTAGAAGGCGGCATCAAAATCAAAAAAGGTAAATTAAGAGGTGTAGAGTCCAACGGTATGATGTGCTCCATCGAAGAACTTGGCTCTACGACCGATATGTATCCGGATGCAGCTGAGGACGGACTTTACATTTTACCGGAAGATGCTCCGGTTGGTGAGAGTGCAGTCACTTACCTTGGATTAGATGACGTAGTCGTGGAGTATGAGATTACATCCAACCGTGTAGACTGTTTTTCCATCCTTGGTATTGCCCGCGAGGCAGCAGCTACTTTTGGAAAAGAGTTTGTTCCGCCGGTAGTAACAGAGACTGGAAATGCAGAGGACGTAAACGACTACATTAAAGTATCTGTAGAAGATGCAGATCTCTGCCCGCGTTATACTGCCCGTGTGGTAAAAAATATTAAACTTGCACCATCACCGAAGTGGATGCAGCACAGACTGGCTTCCCATGGTATCCGTCCAATCAACAACATCGTAGATATCACAAATTATGTGATGGAAGAGTTTGGTCAGCCGATGCATGCTTATGATCTGGATACTATCGCAGGTCATGAAATCCGTGTTCGCCGTGCAGCAAAAGGTGAGAAATTCGTGACATTAGATGGTCAGGAGCGTACGTTAGATGACAGCATCCTGATGATCTGTGACGGAGAGAAAGCAGTCGGACTTGCAGGTATCATGGGTGGCGAAAATTCCATGATTACAGACAATGTACAGACCATGCTTTTCGAGGCAGCCTGCTTTGATGGAACAAACATCCGTCTGTCCAGCAAAAAAGTAGGTCTTCGTACAGACGCTTCTTCCAAATTTGAAAAAGGACTGGATCCGAACAATGCGATTGAGGCTATGAACCGTGCCTGCCAGCTTATCGAAGAACTTGGTGCAGGTGAAGTTGTTGGCGGTGTCGTTGATGTTTACAAGAAAGAAATGACAGGCAGAAGAATTGCATTTGATCCGGATTGGATCAACGGTCTGCTTGGAACCGATATTTCCGCTGAGACAATGATCGGATATTTCAAAAAAATTGACCTTGGATTTGATGAGGAGACACAGGAAGTCATCGTTCCATCCTGGAGACAGGATCTGCTTCGTGACGCAGATATCGCAGAGGAAGTAGCACGTTTCTACGGATATGACAATATCCCGACCACACTTCCATCCGGAGAATCCACAACAGGTAAACTTTCCTTTAAACTTCGTGTAGAGGAAGTGGCAAGAGAAGTTGCCCAGTTCTGCGGATTTTCACAGGGAATGACATACTCCTTTGAGAGTCCTAAGGTATTTGATAAATTATTACTTCCGGCAGACAGTCAGCTGCGTAATACCGTAACTATTTCCAATCCGCTTGGAGAGGACTTCAGTATTATGCGTACAGTTTCTTTAAATGGAATGCTGACATCTCTTTCTACCAACTTCAATCGTAGAAACAAAGATGTTCGACTGTATGAATTAGGAAATATTTATCTGCCAAAACAGGAGCCTGTTACAGAACTTCCGGAAGAGCGCATGCAGTTTACACTGGGATTCTACGGTGATGGCGATTTCTATACCATGAAAGGTGTTATTGAGGAGTTTCTGTATAAAGTAGGTATGAATCTGAAACCGGAGTATGATCCGGAGTCGGAACTGTCCTTCTTACATCCTGGACGTCAGGCAAATGTTATTTATGATGGTCAGGTAATCGGCTACCTCGGTGAGGTTCATCCGACTGTTGCAGCAAATTACTCTATTAAAGATCGCGTATACGTTGCTGTCATTGATATGCCGGAAATCGTTTCCCGTGCAACTTTTGACCGCAAATACGAAGGCATTGCAAAATATCCGGCTGTAAGCCGCGACCTCAGTATGGTTGTTCCGAAACATGTACTTGCAGGCGATATTGAGAAGGTATTTGACGAGCGAGGCGGCAAGATTCTTGAGTCTTATGAATTATTTGATATTTATGAGGGCGCACAGATTAAAGCAGGATTCAAATCTCTGGCTTATAAACTGACCTTCCGTGCAAAAGACCGTACGTTAGAGGAAGCAGATATCACTGCTGCCATGAAGAAGATAATGAACGGTCTGGAGCGTCTTGGTATCGAGTTGCGCCAGTAGAAAGTTGGTGTTTGTATTGAACGAAAACGAAATGAAGGTAACAGATTATTATTTTGATCTGCCACAGGAGCAGATTGCGCAGGACCCGCTGGAGGATCGTTCATCCTCCAGACTTCTGGTCCTGGATAAAGAGACTGGCGAGTATTCTCATCATATATTCCGGGAAATTACAGAATTCCTGAAACCAGGTGACTGCCTTGTCTTAAACAATACAAAAGTAATTCCGGCCCGTCTGTTTGGTGAAAAAGAGGGGACTCAGGCAAAAATTGAAATTCTGTTGCTAAAACGCAAGGAAAACGATGTCTGGGAAACGCTGGTAAAACCGGGTAAAAAGGCAAAAGTCGGCACAAAGATTATTTTTGGTGGTGGACTTTTAGTCGGTGAAGTGATTGATATCGTGGAAGATGGCAACCGTCTGATCAAATTTACTTATGAAGGAATTTTTGAAGAAATTCTGGATCAGTTAGGTCAGATGCCGTTACCGCCATATATCACACATCAGTTAAAGGACAAGAACCGTTATCAGACTGTTTATGCAAAATATGACGGTTCTGCAGCAGCTCCGACTGCAGGGCTGCATTTTACACCGGAACTGCTTCAGCAGGTAAAGGATATGGGCGTTGATATTGCAGAGGTAACACTGCATGTCGGACTTGGTACGTTCCGTCCGGTAAAAGTGGACAATATCCTGGAACACCATATGCATTCAGAATTCTATATGGTAACACAGGAAGCCGCTGACAAGATCAACAATGCGAAGAAAAACGGTCATCGTGTGATCTGCGTCGGAACTACAAGCTGCCGTACCATTGAGTCTGCAGCAGACGAAAACGGTATGTTGAGAGAAAGCAGCGGTTGGACAGAGATTTTTATCTATCCAGGTTATCAATTCAAAGTGCTGGATTGTCTGATCACAAACTTCCATCTGCCGGAGTCAACGTTGCTGATGCTTGTTTCTGCACTTGCAGGAAGAGAACATGTGCTGGCGGCTTATGAGGAAGCTGTGAAGGAAGGATACAGATTTTTCTCCTTCGGGGATGCGATGTTTATTCAGTAGAAAGAATTTCTAAGAAAATATAGTGGGATAAATAGTACCTGTGACAGCGTGTGTGCTGTCGCAGGTGCTATTTTTGCGATTGCTGATTTTTTCGATATAGAAGAAAGAGCATGAATAATAGAATTACTGGAAAAATAAGCCCGCATCTCATGCCGCTCCTAATATTATTCCCGGCGTTCTGGGTGATACGGCCAACAATTCCAGGCCCGATACTGCCGCCTAAATCTCCTGCCATGGCAAGGAGAGAGAACATAGCTGTCCCCCCTTTTGGAAACGTTTTTGAGGAAATACTGATCGTTCCCGGCCACATAATTCCAACTGAAAATCCACATACTATACAACCGATAAGTCCGATAATCGAATTAGATGACAAGGCAGAAAGAAGATAGCAGATAACACATAATATGCCGGAACCACCCATAAACTTCATTAAATCCAGCTGTTTTCCATATTTCCCAAAAATTATGCGGCTGATGCCCATGGTGACTGCAAACATACATGGACCTGCTAAATCTCCCAGTGCTTTTGACAATCCCAGTGCAGATTCGGCATAAGCAGATGCCCATTGAGCCATTGCAAGTTCAGAAGCTCCAGAACATACCATCAGACATATCACAACCCAGAAAAAGGGTTTGGCAAATAGACTTTTAATTCCCATCCCAGTGCCATTATCAACCAGATGCTCAATCGGACAGGTCATGAAATTATAAGTGTTAACAGCAGGAATCAGTGCCCATATCACGGCAAGCCATTTCCAGCTGTTTATGCCGAATATCAGAAAAAACAAGCTGGAAATCAAAATTGTTCCAACAGCTCCCCAACAGTAAAAGGAATGGAGCAGGCTCATCGTTGCTTCTTTGTTTTCAAATGGACAGGCTTCAATAATAGGGCTGCAAAGTACTTCGATTAAACCACTTCCGATAGCATAAACAACGACACTGCATATAATTCCAATGAAAGGATCAGGTAAAAGATCAGGTAAAAATGCCAGTCCAACCAGACCAAGTGAAGCAAATATTTCTGATGCAACAACGCAAATACGATATCCGATATAATCTACAAATTTGGCACAGAACAGATCAACCAGAAGCTGTGTGAAAAAGAAGAAAGTGGATATCAAAGCAATATTACCGAGAGAAATATGATAGTCATTGTGAAATTTCAAAAAAAGAAGCGGTGCAAAGTTTGCAGCAATAGCCTGCGTGATAAATCCCATATAACAGGCAATTTTTGTCTTATGATAGTCAGTTTTCTTTACAACATTCACTTTCTATTTCCCTCTCCGAATATTTTTAACAGTTCCTTCTTCACATTCGTCAATGCTGCCACAAAAAAAGTCTGTTTTGGGTGGTGCGGTTATTTCAATTCTGTCTCCTTCAATGCTGATCTCACTTTCATTCATCCATTTAAAAATCATACGAATACCTCTTTTCCTTTTTTTATTTGATTATATAGCAAACAATAAACATATGCATTGAATTAAATCACCAGAATACTGTATAATATCGTAAAAGGAAAGAATGTGATATGGAGATGGATTATAATAAAATACTTACAGACGAGGACTTTATGGAAATCAAGCAGCACGGAACCAGTGATTATCCATTTCAGTATTATTATGATGATCTGGAGTTATTTGATTTTCATTGTATTGAATGGCACTGGCACAGAGAATTTGAGTTTTTATATGTTGAGTCTGGACAAATTATATGTGGAATAGGTGAAAAACAGATTATATTGTCAGAAGGAGATGCGATTTTTATCAATTCTAAAATATTACATCGGTTTTATGCATCATCAGGTGGTGTCATTCCTAACTTTGTATGTATGCCTGAATTTATTGCACCAGAGAATAGTTTGGTTTATAAAAAATATATTTTACCAATCATTTCATCGAATATGTCTTTTCAGTGTTTTCAGATTGCTGAACCATGGCAGGCAAGGATTATACAAATCATGATAAAAATAATGAAAACACAGGAGAATGAGAAAATAAGGGAGCTTTCCACGTTGTCCTTGTTGCAGGATTTATGGCTGATTTTTTACGAAAATGTAAAGTTATTGGATAAAGAAAAAATGCAAACAGTTGACGAGACTGCACAGAAAAGAGTTCAGTTGATGATGCAATATATACATGAAAACTATAGTCATGAGCTGTCACTGGATGAAATAGCTTCATATATCGGAATCAGCAAAAGTACTGCGCTTAATTTGTTTCAACGATTTTTACATATTACACCGGTCAGTTATTTGATAGGATATAGACTGCAGGCAGCTTCCTGGCTATTGAAAAATACGAATAAAAAAGTAAAAACCATCGCCTATGAAAGTGGATTCCGTAATGTCGATTATTTTTGCAGATTGTTTAAAAAACGTTATCATCTAACACCATCAGACTATCGTTGCGCATGCTTAAAACCGTATATCTGTAAGTGACCGCTAGATGAGTCAACCACAATATACCAGTTTGTTATAAAAAAAGGAGTACATATGCAATTATTAATTCAACAACGTGTATTTTCCTGGTCAGATACATATGATATTTACGATGAACAGGGAAATCAGAAGTATTTTGTAAAAAATGAACTTATCTCATTAGGACACCGCCTCCATGTATATGATGCGGCGCACAATGAGATCGGATTTATCAAACAGAAATTATTCTGTTTACTTCCAACTTTTGAAATCGAATGGAACGGACAGTTGATGGGTCACATAGAGCAGCGTTTTGCTTTGTTCCGCCCAAAATATGATGTGGATTTCATGGGATGGCGTGCAGAAGGTGATTTCATGGGCTGGGATTATGATGTGTATGAAGCATGCAGTGCAGTCGTTCATGTACATAAAAAGATTCTGAGCTGGGGTGACACCTATGCCATTGAATTTGATGATCCGAAGCATGAAATTCCGGCATTGTTACTGGTATTGGCCATTGATGCAGCAAATTGTTCACAGAATAATTCTTAAATGTCCGTTTTACAAAGGCTGAGAGAAATAGAACAAAAAGAAGAAAGAGAATTAGCAAAAATATGGGAAAAACATTAGTCATTGCCGAAAAACCTTCCGTTGGGCGGGATATTGGCAGAGTTTTAAAGTGTGGAAAGAAAATTGACGGAGCTTTGGAAGGCAGTCAGTATATCGTAACCTGGGGATTAGGCCACTTGGTTACATTGGCAGATCCGGAGCATTACGATAAAAAATACAAAGACTGGAAAATGGAAGATCTTCCGATGCTTCCGGAGAAAATGGATATTGAGGTCATCAAGCAGACTGGGAAGCAATATCAGGCTGTAAAACGGCAGATTTACCGTAAGGATGTATTGGATATCGTCATTGCAACTGATGCCGGACGAGAGGGGGAACTGGTTGCCCGCTGGATTTTGAAAAAAGCGGACAATCATAAGCCATGCAGACGTCTGTGGATTTCTTCTGTGACAGACAAAGCAATCCGCCAGGGATTTGAGCATCTGAAAAATGCAAAAGAATATGATAATCTGTATCATGCGGCTGTCTGCCGTGCAGAGGCAGACTGGCTGGTGGGATTAAATGCTACCAGAGCATTGACCTGCAAATACAATGCGCAGTTGTCCTGTGGTCGCGTGCAGACGCCGACCCTAGCCATGATTGCAAAGCGGGAAGAAGAAATTCGGAAATTTGTTCCAAAACCATATTACGGACTGCAATTGCAGGCAGAGGGTGTGGTATTTATCTGGAAAGATGAAAATAGTGGCAGTTATCGCAGCTTTCAGAAGGAACGGATAGAGAATATCCAGAAGAAACTGTCTGGAAAGAAACTGCAGATCATAAAAGCGGATACAAAAGTGAAAAAGCAGGGCGCACCACAATTATACGATCTGACACAGCTGCAACGGGAAGCGAATCAGAAATTTGGCTTTTCGGCAAAAGAAACACTGAATATCATGCAGCGGTTGTATGAGAACCATAAAGTGCTGACTTATCCGCGAACGGATTCCCGTTATCTGACAGCGGATGTCATGGGAACGATCAAAGAACGTCTGCAGGCAATCAATGCAGGCGCTTACCGGGAGTTTGCAGCTCCGCTGATCCGACGGGAACTGCCGAAGAAACCGGCATTTGTCAATGATTCGAAAGTCAGTGACCACCATGCAATCATTCCAACGGAGCAGGCACCAAATTATATCCATATGAGCAATGAAGAGCGAAAAATCTACGATATGGTAGTGCGCAGATTCCTGGCAGTTATGTTTCCGGCGTATGAATATGAAGAATCAGTATTGACCGGAGAAGTGGCAGGGGAACATTTTTATGCCAGAGGAACCCGTCCGCTGCATATGGGATGGAAAGCGGTTTATGAAAATCAGTCCGAAGATGAGGAAGAGGAGGAGTTAAAACGCCAGAATCTTCCTGTGATGCAAAAAGGGCAGGAATTTTCCATTTCCAATATCCGCCTGACAGAAGGTAAGACAAAGCCACCTGCACGATTTACCGAAGGCACGCTGATCGCTGCAATGGAAAATCCGGTACGTTATATGGAAAGTGGCAACAAAGAAATGGCAAAGACGTTGGGAGAAACTGGTGGACTTGGAACAGTTGCTACCAGGGCAGATATTATTGAAAAATTGTTTTCCAGTTTTTTATTAGAGAAAAAGGGTGAAGATATCTATACGACAGCGAAGGCACGTCAGCTTCTGGAACTGGTTCCGGAAGATCTGCGCAAGCCGGAACTGACGGCACAGTGGGAAATGAAGCTCTCAAAGATTGCAGAAGGAAAACTTTCAGACCAGAAGTTTATGACTGAGATTCGGACTTATTCAACGGATCTGGTAAAACAGATCAAGACAGCGGAAGGAACTTTCCGACATGATAATATGACAAACAAACTTTGTCCGAATTGCGGGAAACGTCTGCTTGCTGTAAATGGCAAAAACAGTCGGATGCTTGTATGCCAGGATCGGGAATGTGGATACCGCCAGACGATTGCGAAGACTACGAACGCCCGCTGTCCGCAGTGTCATAAACGAATGGAACTGATTGGAAGCGGTGAGAATGCTTCTTTTGTATGCAAGTGCGGATACAAGGAACGTCTGAGTAAATTCCAGGAGCGCAGGAAGAAAGAGGGCGCAGGAGTTTCCAAGCGAGATGTACAGAATTATCTGAAGAAACAGCAGAAAGAGGCAAAGCAGGAGACTGGCAGTAATGCAATGCTGGACGCATTGAAAAACATTAAATTGTAAACAAATAAAAATATTCAACCAGAGCGGGAAGGTTCTGATTGAATATTTTTTATTTGTCGAAAAAAATCGAGTTAAAATCTATGAGAGAATCATCCGGTCATTAGAAAATTCCTCTCCGCTGGCTGTCTCAAATTTTTCCATCAGATCAGAAACCTGAAGAGCGGATTTTTCTTCACCTCTGACATCATAGATAATCTGTCCTTCATGCATCATGACAAGCCGGTTACCATAATGAATGGCATCACGCATATTGTGGGTGATCATAATGGTGGTCAGATTATTTTCTGCAACAATTGTTTCAGTTAATTTTAGAACTTTGGCTGCTGTTTTCGGGTCAAGGGCAGCAGTATGTTCGTCTAATAATAATACTTTCGGATTCTGAAGCGTTGCCATCAGCAAAGTGATTGCCTGTCGTTGACCGCCGGAAAGAAGGCCTACTTTTGAGGACATGCGTTTTTCTAATCCAAGGTCAAATTGTGCGAGTTTTTCCTGATATATCTTTTTTTCCTGAGCGGTGATTCCCCAACGAAGTGTTCTTTTTTTGCCGCGGCGGCTAGCCATGGCAAGATTTTCCTGAATTTCCATATCCGCAGCTGTACCCATCATCGGATCCTGAAATACACGTCCAAGATAAGTGGCACGCTTGTAATCTGGCTGTCTGGTTACGTCAACACCGTCAATAATGATTTGCCCCTTATCTACCGGGTAAACACCGGCAATCATATTCAACATGGTTGATTTTCCGGCACCATTGCCACCAATGACAGTGACAAAATCACCAGTTTGCAATGTAAGATTGAGGTTGTTTAATGCAACTTTTTCGTTGATTGTACCTTTGTTGAAGGTTTTATGGACATTTTGAATATTCAGCATTATTTTGCACCTCCTGCTTTACGGAAAGATGATTTTTGTTTTCCGCGAACGTAAGGAACAGCAAGGAAAACTGCAACTACGATTGCTGAGAAAAGTTTCATATCTTCGGATGGAAGACCGAGCCAGAGTACAAAAGTGATAACTACATAATAGATAACAGCTCCGAGAATTACAAAGGCCATTCTTCCGATAAAGTTTAATTTTTTTCCGAATAATGATTCTGCCAGAACCATGCCAATAATAACAGCAGCAAGCCCAATAACGATAGCACCACGTCCCATGTTAACGTCAGCATTTCCCTGATATTGTGCATATAATCCACCGCAGAGTCCTACAAGACCATTGGAAATAATAAGGGCAGCAAGTTTTGCCTTGTTGGTATTGACACCCTGCGCACGGGACATATTTGGATTGCATCCTGTGGAACGGATCGTAAAACCGAGTTCTGTACCGAAAAACCAGTATAATACCGCAATGATAATAACTAAGAAGATGGCAATCGTTGCGATCGTTTTTGGAATGTAACGTAAAGATACAACCAGAGGGTACTGGTCGACGCTGACAGCGACATTCGAACATCCCATAATATTCAGATTGATGGAATATAAAGCAATTTGTGATAAAATTCCGGCAAGGATATCAGGAATACCAAGAGTGGTATGCAAGAAGCCGGTTACCAGACCTGCAAGCATTCCGGACAGGCAGGAAATAATCAGTGCCAGTGGAGTCGGAATCCCGCTGGTAATACACATAACGGCAACAGCGCCACCGGTGGCCAGCGTACCGTCTACTGTCAAATCTGCAAAATTTAAGATTTTGTATGTAATGTAAACTCCGAGAGCCATAATACCCCAGATCATACCCTGGGCAAATGCTCCTGGAAGAGTTTTTAATAAAGCTAAGGCGCTTAATGAGAGTACCATATTTCTCACTCCTGTTTCATGTTTTTTTGTGACTTTTTATAAAATCATAATTCAGGAATGCTGTTAACATTCCTGAATCGAGAGCAAATCAAACAACGTAAATGCTTTATTCTTCTGGAAGAGGTTCATATCCTTCCGGAACAGTAATGCCAAGTGCTTCACAGTTTGTTTTATTATACATTTTTGTTGTTTTTGGAGCTGTTTTAATCTCCATTGTTTTGATATCTGCACCATTAACCAGAATTTCGTAGGCCATTTCACCAGTTTCATAACCAAGGTCATAGTAATTGATAGATAAGGTAGCAATACCGCCGTCACAGAGTCCCTGTTCACCTGCAATCATCGGAACTTTTGCCGGAATTGCTATATTCTTAATAACGTCTACGGATGCGGCCATAGTGTTGTCCGTTGGAACATATAAAGCGTCACATTCAGAGCATGCGTTTGTTGTAGCTGACTGAATCTCATTGGAATCTGCAGCAGTATATTCTTTGTAAGCAATGCCTTCTTTATCAAGATATTTTTCAATCTGAACTGCCTGATATTTGGAATTTGGCTCAGCAGAACAGTATAGAATGCCGACCTGGGTGACATCTGGAACTAAGTCTTTAATCATAGCAGCCTGCTGATCTAACGGAGCAATATCAGATGTACCGGAAATGTTTTTACCGGTAGAGCCAGTAAAATCTTTCATACCGAGAGCGGTCGCATAATCAGTGATAGAAGTTCCGAGAATTGGAATCTGGTCTGTAGCGGAGGAGGCTGCCTGAAGTGCACCTGTAGCATTTGCAAGAATTAAATCTACATCATTGGATACAAATTTGTTGCAGATTGTACCACAGTTAGTAGCTTCACCCTGTGCATTTTGTTCATCAAAAATTACTTTGTCACCAAGTTTTTCAGTTAGTGCATCTTTGAATCCTTTGGTAGCTGCATCCAGTGCCTCATGTTCCAGTAACTGGCAGATTCCAATCCGATACGTGTCAGTATCCTTTTCCGCAGATGCACTTGTAGTTGATTTTGCATTGTCAGATTTGCCTGAGCTCCCACATGCTGTCATACTAACAGCTAATGCGGAAACTAATAACAGTGATACAAATTTCTTTTTCATGATTTAATTCCCCTTTATTCATTAAAATTTAGTGGTTTAAACTTTTACACTTTTACGCATAAAAGTGCTAACGAGATAAATTATAAGTATAAAACAGACATTTGTCAACAATGAATGCACAGAATTTGCAAATTACGAATGTCCGCTTTACCTGTATCTGTTTTTGCTCTGCTTTGTGTTTTTTGTGTATCTGAATTTCATTGTTAGATACGATACATGAAATTGTTTCATCTATAAAATGAAAAAAAATCACTTTATCTCTTTACAATCAAAAAACACACCGATATAATGTTAAATGCTGATAAAAACCAGCACATCAGAAATTGTAGTTACGAAAAGAGGAGAGATAGATCATGAAAAATGGAATTGAGATCAGATGGCATGGCCGTGGCGGTCAGGGTGCCAAGACTGCAGCACTGCTTCTGGCAGATGTAGCTTTTAAAACCGGAAAACATGTACAGGGTTTCCCAGAGTACGGTCCGGAGCGTATGGGCGCACCGATCACTGCTTATAACAGAATCAGTTCAGATGTGATTCGTGTACATTCCAATATTTATGATCCGGATTATGTTGCAGTTGTTGATGAGACATTATTACATACTGTTGATGTAACAGCCGGATTGAAAAAAGAAGGTGCCATCATCGTAAATACAGCAAAATCAAAAGAAGAAATCATGCCGCAATTAAACGGTTATGAGGGACGTGTAGTTACTATTGATGCCAGAACAATTTCTGAGGAGGCACTTGGAAAGTATTTTCCGAACTCTCCAATGCTGGCAGCTGTTGTTGCAACTACAGGTGTTATGTCGAAAGAAACATTTTTACAAGAGATGCGTGCTTCTTACAAACATAAATTTGCAAAGAAACCGGAAGTTATCGATGGAAATATGAAAGCATTGGAAATGGCTTTTGCAGCTGTAGAGGAAGCATAGAGGAGATAGAAGATGAGAACAGATATCAATAAAATCAATGAACATACTCCGCATACAGGGCTGACGGAAGGAATGCAGGTATTTGCTGCAGGAACTTCCAAATATTTTAAGACAGGTGAGTGGAGAAATAATACACCGGTTTATTTAGAGGATAACTGCAAACAGTGTCTGCTGTGTGCACCGGTCTGTCCGGACAGTTCCATTCCGGTTAAAGACCAGAAGAGAGGCGCATTTGACTTAGATCACTGCAAAGGATGCGGTATCTGTGCAAAGGTATGTCCGTTTGGAGCAATCAAAATGAAGGAGGGCGTAGAATAATGGGAATCAAAGAACGTATGTCAGGTAACGAAGCTGTTGCCTACGCAATCAAACAGGTAAATCCAGATGTTATGCCGGCATTTCCGATTACGCCGTCCACAGAGATTCCGCAGATGGTATCCACATATATTGCAAATGGCGAGATTGATACAGAGTTTATTCCGGTCGAGAGTGAGCATTCTGCAATGAGTGCCAGCATTGGAGCAGAGGCTGCTGGTGCAAGGACACTGACTGCAACTTCATCTGCAGGTTTGGCTCTGATGTGGGAGGAACTGCTGCTTGCAGCTTCCAACCGTATGCCGATCGCTCTGACACTGGTAAACCGTACCCTTTCCGGCCCAATCAACATCAACTGTGATCATACCGATGGTATGGGAGCCCGCGATACCGGATGGATCCAGATTTATGCAGAAAATAATCAGGAAGTATATGATAATTTTATTCAGGCATACCGCATTGCCGAACATAAAGATGTCCGCCTGCCAATCATGATTTGTCAGGATGGTTTTATTACCAGTCACGCCGTAGAGAATATTGAATTATTAGAGGATGCACCGGTCAAAGAGTTCGTTGGTGAATATCATCCGGAGGAGTATTTGTTAAATCCGGGGAAACCGGTTTCTGTTGGACCGTATGCAGTATCTAATTTTGTAATGGAAAGTAGAAAAAATCAGCTGATTGCGCTGGAGAATGCAAAACAGGTTATCTTAGATGTAGCCAAAGAGTTTGCAGGAATTTCCGGCAGAGAGTACGGTCTTTTTGAAGAATATAAGACAGAAGATGCAGACTATGTGATGGTTATTATTGGTTCCGCAGCAGGAACAGCAAAAGAGGCTGTAGACGAGCTGCGCGAGGAAGGAAAGAAAGTCGGAGTTCTGAAATTGCGTGTGTTCCGCCCGTTCCCGGCTGAAGAAATCGTAGAGGCAATCAAAAACTGCAAGGCTGTAGCTATCATGGATCGTTGCGAGAGTTACAACGGAAACGGTGGACCGCTTGGTTCTGAGATTACAGCAGGTCTGTACCGTACAAGAACTTATATGGAAGCAATTAATTATATCTACGGACTTGGTGGACGTGATTTTACTGTTGAAGAAGCAAAAGATGTATTTGCAGAACTGGAAGATGTAGTAGAAAATGGTAAACCGGTAACACAGTATCAGTATATCGGTCTGAGAAAGTAGGAGGCAGAGTGATGAGCGAATATAAATTTAAAGAAGTTATGAGCAAACCGGAACGTCTGGCTCCGGGACACAGAATGTGTGCGGGATGTGGCGCAACTATCGCAGTTCGTGCTGTATTGCGCGCACTTCATGAGGGAGACCAGGCAGTTATCGGTAACGCAACCGGATGTCTGGAGGTTTCTTCCTTCATGTATCCATATACTGCGTGGGAGGACAGCTATATCCATAATGCATTTGAAAATGCAGGTGCTACATTGAGTGGTGTTGAGACTGCATACAAAGCGTTGAAAAAACGTGGCCGTCTGCCGGAAGATGCCACATTTAAATTTATTACCTTTGGTGGTGACGGCGGTACGTATGATATCGGTTTCCAGTCTCTTTCCGGAGCAATGGAGCGTAATCATGATATGGTATATGTCTGCTATGACAACGGTGCGTATATGAACACTGGTATCCAGCGTTCTTCTGCAACACCGATGTATGCAGATACCACAACCACGCCAGTAGGTACACAGTCCAACGGTAAAATGCAGAACCGAAAAGATCTGGCGTCTATCATCGCAGATCATGATGTTCCGTATGTTGGTCAGACAACCATGATCGGCAATTTCTCTGATCTTCACAAAAAAGCTGAAAAAGCGATTTACACAGAGGGAGCTGCGTTCTTAAATATCATGACTCCATGTCCGCGTGGATGGCGTTATGATACAGCAGACATTATGAAAATCTGTAAACTAGCAGTTGAGACCTGTTACTGGCCGATGTTTGAGGTAGAGCATGGAAAATGGCGTTTAACTTACGAGCCGAAGAAAAAACTGCCAATCGAGGACTTTTTACGCGAGCAGGGCAGATTCAAACATCTGTTCAAACCGGGCAATGAGGATCTGATTGCACAGTTCCAGGCTGAGGTTGACCGTCGTTGGGAAGAACTGCAGTACAAATGTGCACGATAATCCGGGAGGAATAAATATATGACTTTGTTATCCTATCAGGTATTTCAGACAGTGGTGGGACAGGGAAGTTTCCAGAAGGCGGCAGAGATTTTAAATCTGACGCCTTCTGCAGTCAGTCATGCAATCGCATCGATGGAGCAGGAACTGGGATTTTCCCTGTTTACGAGAAATAAGGCTGGGGTTGCTCTGACTAATTATGGAGAACATCTGCTCCCTTATGTGAATGCAGTATTAAACAGCGATGAGAGCCTGCAGCAGGCAATCGCGGGACTGAACGGACTGAAAATGGGAAATGTAAAAGTGGGCTGTTTTTCCAGCGTATGTACAAATTGGATGACAGACATCATCCATTCCTTTCATCAGCGTTATCCGGATATTAATATCGAATTGTATCAGGGAACCTATGCAGATGTGTCTTACTGGATTAAAAACGGCATTGTAGACATCGGCTTTTTGTCCCTGTCATCCGCAGGAGATCTGCCAATTGAGCCGTTATACCGTGACCCGCTGCTCTGCGTCGTTCCGAAAGGATACCGCAAACGGGAAGATACGCCATATATGACACCGGATGAGATGAAAGACGAGGTCTTTGTTTCACAGATGGAGACCACCGATGCGGATATTGCAATCTTTATGAAACAGAATGGATTGGGAAATGTGCGGATGGACTACCATGTTGTAGATGATCTGTCTACGATTGCACTGGTGGCAGCCGGACTAGGCATCTGCATCATGCCAGAACTGGTCATGAATGACATCCCATATGCAGTAGACCGTTACCCGATGATGCCGGAAGCATATCGTGTCATTGGCATATCAGCATTAAACCCGAACTTCCTTGCCCCGGCGGTTAAAATGCTTTATCAGCATGTTATAGAAAAGTATAAGATCATAGAAGAAGCATAAGAGAGTTACGATTCCATTTCATAACCTTCCGTATAGAAAAAATTGTGCTCTGGTTGAATTACACAAAAATAGTGCCAAAAAATGCGATGATTCGCCAGATTGCATAAATTCACAAAAAATTAATAAATGTTATTGACTTTTCATTTCAATGAGGGTAATATTACAGACATCAAAGGCAAAGGTGCTGAGAAGAATAAACTTCCGGTGCCTTTTTCTATTTTCCGGGATAAGAATCCTGCAAGGACAGATAACAGAAATTGCGAACAACTGTTAGTTGTTTTACAGTAGGTTTCAATGCCCGGACAATAGAAAAACTCTGATAGCGACACAACGGGGTGTCATCTGCAGGCTAGCGGCAGGTGATGCTCCTTTTTTATTTCCATAAAAAGTGTCGTTTTAAGTAAAGGTTCTTCGGAACCAAAAAACCAGGAGGTAAGTTATGACGCAGGAGATTATGACTTTTATTAATGACAACATATTTGGTGTCTGGTTTCTGATAGGTGCCGCATTAGTATTCTGGATGCAGGCAGGTTTCGCAATGGTGGAGGCAGGTTTCACCAGAGCAAAAAATACCGGTAACATTTTGATGAAGAATTTGATGGACTTTTGTATTGGTACTGTAATGTTCATACTGATTGGTTTTTCCTTCTTACTTGGTGAAGATGCGTTAGGATTTATCGGAAAACCGGGATTTGATCTTTTCTCATCCTACAGTAATTTCAGTTTTTCAAGTTTCGTATTTAACTTAGTATTTTGTGCTACCACAGCAACCATCGTTTCCGGTGCTATGGCAGAGAGAACAAAATTTTTATCCTATTGTATTTATTCCGGAGTAATCTCTGCATTGATTTACCCGATTGAAGCACACTGGATCTGGGGCGGCGGCTGGTTAGCACAGCTTGGCTTCCATGATTTTTCAGGATCCTGTGCAATTCATATGGTTGGTGGTGTCAGCGCACTGATTGGTGCATGGCTTCTTGGACCACGTATCGGTAAATTTACAAAAGACGAGAATGGCAAGATCAGAAAAGTAAATGCTATTCCGGGACATAACCTTGCACTTGGCTGCCTTGGATGTTTCATTCTCTGGTTTGGCTGGTATGGTTTCAACGGCGCAGCAGCAACAAGTATTGAGCAGTTAGGTTCTATTTTCCTTACAACAACCATTTCACCGGCAGTTGCAACGGTTGTTTGTATGATATTTACATGGTTAAAATATGGTAAACCTGATGTATCCATGTGCCTGAATGCTTCTTTGGCAGGTTTGGTAGCAATCACAGCTCCTTGTGATGTTACAGATGCAACAGGTTCTATCGTAATCGGTGCTGTAGCAGGTTTATTAGTAGTATTTGGTGTATGGCTTCTTGATTATAAGTTACATGTTGATGATCCGGTTGGTGCCGTAGCCGTTCACTTTATGAATGGTATCTGGGGTACATTTGCAGTAGGTCTTTTCGCTACAAACACAGCTCCGGGTTATGCAATCGCAGATAAAAACGGAAATGAGCTTGTCGGTCTGTTCTATGGCGGCGGCGTAAAATTATTAGGTCTGCAGTGCCTTGGTATCATAACCGTTCTGGCATGGGCAGCAGTTACAATTACAATTACATTCCTTGTAATTCGTGCAACAATCGGTCTTCGTGTCAGCGAAGAAGAAGAAATCATTGGTCTGGATCAGACAGAACATGGTCTTGCAAGCGCTTATGCAGACTTTGCATTAACATCCAGTATCAACAACTTCTCATCTGCTACTCCGGTTAAACTTCCGAAAAATGCAGTACCAATCGATGAGGCTGTTCCGGTACAGGTTCGTACTCCGGATCCATCTATTGCAACTGGCAGCGATGTAAGTATTACAAAGATTACAATCTATGCAAAACAGAGCAGATTCGATGCCCTCAACGAGGCAATGGCTGCAATTGGTATCAATGGTATGACCGTTACAAATGTACTTGGCTGTGGCGCTCAGCACGGCAGAACAAGCAAATACCGTGGTGTTACCATGGATATGAACTTACTGCCTAAGATTCAGGTTGATATCGTAGTAAGTAAAGTTTCTCCTAGAACTGTTATTGAAGCTGCCAAGAAAGCACTGTATACCGGTCATATCGGTGATGGTAAGATCTTCGTATACAACGTAGAAAATGCAATCAAGATCAGTACCGGTGCAGAAGGTTACGATGCACTTCAGGACTAACTGTAAAAGGCAATAGTAGTAATAATAAGCTGATACAATTTCAGTAATTTAGTAATTCTTCAAAATCCTTATATAAAACCTTAACGAAAAAGCAGATGCTTCGGATTTTTGTCTGGAACATCTGTTTTTTATCGTAGATCTAAATTTTATCATGAATCAAAAGTTCAAGCAGACGATGTGCAGCCATGCTCATGGGATGAGTCTGATCATACACAATGCTGACCTGGCGGGTAGGAAGTGCCTCTCTCAATTTCAAAGAAACTACAGAATTGTTCTGTAATGCATCCGTAACCATTGGCTCAGGAAGAAAAGCAAGTCCAAGCTCATTTTTGACCAGGGGAAGAATTTGATCTGTCGTGGCCGTTTCAATATCCGGGACCAGACGCAGACCATGAGAGAAAAAAAGCTCATCATAAAAATGCCGGGTAGCAGTATTCACCCCCAGACAGATAAATGGATAGTTTTTCAATTCAGAAATCGATAAAATTTTTTGCTGAAGAGGACGGAAGGTAGTTCCTCCGACAAGGATATCCTGAAAAGGCTGCAAATTTACCTGAATCAGCGGTGAAGTAACGGTCAATGGAGTTGTCACAACTGCGAAATCAATTTCACCGCTTTTGAGAGATTGAATAGCCTGCGGTGTAGAATGATTTGCAATTTTTAGCCGTACTTTTGGATAATCTATATGAAACTGACGTAATCGATGCAGAAGATAGATATTCAAAGCGATTTCACTGGCACCGATTGAAATGCTGCCATATTCCAGACTTGCACTTTTCGTCAGTTCATCTTCCGCAGCCTGCAATTGTGTCATGGCAGCCGATACACGTACATAAAGCTGCTGGCCTTCCGGTGTCAACTGTACGCCTCGGTTGGTGCGCACAAATAATGTGCACTGGATTTCCTGCTCCAGAGCATTCATGGCCCGCGTAATATTTGGCTGACTGTTGTGGAGTGCATGTGCTGCTTTCGTAAAATTACAGTATCTGGCTACATAATAAAAAATTTTGTAATATTCAAAATTTACATTCATAATGAAATCTCCTGTAAAAATGATAGTTGATGACGGAAACAGATATATCAAAATATTATAATAAGCATGTCAATAATATCTTTTACTGATTGCTGATTTCCTATTATAATCGACTTGAATAGAAAAAACAACTGTCATAAAAAATGAATAGGAGATGATTGTATGTCACTTGTTTTACCAAGAGAAGAGGAAGTTGAGAAAATGTTTTCACGCATTCTGGCATCCAGGGATGCATGTGAACGTCTCAGTGAGACATTTTATAACCATCTGTGTGATGATAATCGTTTTATAGATTCTGATCCGGGACATTTTGCAGAAGTTATGTTAAAAGCATATGAAAATGGTGATGTCAGTGCGGTTCTGCTGGAATTGTGTAATCGCAGCATGTTTGATCTGCTGAAGGAAGCTTATCTGATTCCAAAGAGATTTCATGGAAAAACAGGGGAAAATCCGGTTCTGTTGACAGATATCAATGGAAAAGTATTGAATACAAAGCAATCCGTTGTTTCCAGACATGAATATAAGAAATTTCTGGAAATCTATCAGGCGCATGTGGCAGCTCCACGTTCGAAACTATATCTGGCAGACGGATATGATATGGTCAGGTACTATACGGAACATATGAATATCGAGGAAAAAAAGGAAAAAAGGGAACGGGGTATCCTGATTTTATATGCTATGCCAGATACGAAAAAATTACATCTTTCCGAGGCTCAGGCTTATGATGTGGTCTGGAATACTTTTCAGGAGATTCAGAAAGCAGCGTATTCTGCAATTGTTTATTATGGACAGGAAACCGGAAGTAAGGCGGGAAAATCTTTTGATGAACTTGGGGTACTGTTACCTATCCATCAGTTTGAAAACAGAATGCTTCAGCATTTAAGTATGATCGACGGACTTGTGCTGTCTTGCAGAGAACAGATGATACGGGTAGCTGGTGCGGACAGTCTGGATTTGTAATCAGATAACAGTGTTTTACTTCTATAAGTGGTGAGTAATAACAAATTTATCTCAGTGGGAGTGCATTGTATGTGGACATTCAATGATCAGAGTATTGTAAAAAAAAATCATATGGATATTTTATGGCACAAATATGCGGATAAATCCGAAGAAAAAACGATTGTCGACGCTGACCTTCCGGCTAAGGCATCTGTCGTTGGGAGAGTTGGACTTATGATGTTGTCATGTGGGACAGGTGCCTGGCGTGTGCGCAGTTCCATGAATGAGCTGTCGGCTTTGCTGGATATGACATGTACCGTGGATATCGGACTGATGTCAATCAATTATACCTGTTTTGATGGAAATGATGCATTCAGTCAGTCGTTATGCCTGACGAATACGGGGGTAAATACATCGAAACTGAACCGCTTGGAAAAGTTTGTGATGCATTTTAAAGAACGGGAAATTACAAAAAGCTGTGAAGAAATACATACGATACTTGATAAGATAGAAGAAATACATGGATTGTATTCACCTGTTACACTGGCAGTCGCAGCAGCATTGGCCTGTGCCTGTTTTACATTTCTGCTTGGCGGTGGCCCCATTGAGATGCTGTGTGCTTTTGCCGGTGCAGGAATTGGCAATTATATCCGGTGTAAGCTTTCGAAACATCATTATACGCTGTTTTTGTGCATTATTGTGTCAATATCAGCAGCATGTCTTTCTTATTCTGTTATGCTGAAATTACTGGAGATCTGCTTTGCTGTAAAAGTGGAGCACGAGGCAGGATATATCTGTGCCATGCTTTTTATCATACCGGGATTCCCTTTTATTACCAGTGGGATTGATCTGGCAAAACTGGATTTGCGATCCGGAATGGAACGGATGATGTATTCCGTTATTATTATATCGGTTGCGACTATGACAGCCTGGGTTCTGGCGATGGTACTGGGGTTAAAACCGCTGTCATTTACTACGATGAGCCTTGGACTCTGGCAGTGGATTGTGTTGCGTATCTGCGCAAGCTTTGGCGGTGTATTCGGATTTTCTGTTATGTTCAACAGTCCATGGAAACTTGCTGTTGCGGCTGGAATAATAGGAGCTGTATCTAATACGCTGCGACTGGAAATGCTGGATATCACTTCTGTCCCGGCGCCGGTGGCTGCATTTGCCGGGGCAGTTGCTGCAGGAGTTCTGGCGTCTGCGTTGAAAAGAATGGTTGGATATCCAAGAATTTCCATTACGGTTCCATCGATTGTAATCATGGTTCCGGGACTGTATCTGTATAAAGCAGTTTATAATCTGGGAAACATGGATCTGTCAGCAGCCTCTTCCTGGTTTGCATCAGCTCTTCTGATTATTTTTGCGTTACCGTTAGGGTTGATATTTGCCAGAATTCTTACAGATAAAACATTTCGTTATTGTACCTGATGATTTTGGTTGGGGAAACATTTCGTTATGGTACCTGATGATTTGGATTAGGAGGAAACATGAAAAAATTACGGATGCATTATTGTTCGAAAAAGCAAATGTCGGAATCGTTTCTGACAGCAGCTTTTCTTTCCGTGTCCGGTGGTTTGCAGGATATGTATACTTATATTTCAAGAGGACATGTATTTGCAAATGCACAAACCGGTAATATTGTGCTGCTCAGCCAGCATATTTTTGCGGGAAACTGGGCAGATGTTATGCGATATCTGATGCCGGTACTGTCTTTTATGTTTGGTGTTGCGGCGGCAACTGAAATTCGTCAGCATTTTCAGAATATAGGCCGAATTCACTGGAGGCAGATTGTCATACTGATAGAAATGAGCATGTTATTTCTGGTTGGATTTTTACCGGGGAAAATGGATCTGGTGGCAAATGCTTTCGTCTCATTTTCCTGTGCCATGCAGGTACAGACGTTTCGTAAAGTTGACAGTTATGCATTTGCAAGCACCATGTGTATTGGAAATATCCGCAGCGGAATGGAAGCACTCTGTGCCTATCGTCAGTCACATAATCGCCAGATTCTGTACAAAGCTTTTCATTATTTTGGAATCATTATTTTATTTGCATTTGGAGCAGGTATTGGCAGTATTCTGATTCCAGTTTTTAACCTGCAAACAATCTGGTTTTCCAGTTTTTTACTGATGGTTGGATTTTTCCTGATGTTTATTCAGGAAAAATAGCCAAAAACGTAGAATATAGTGACGAAATATGTGAAAAAATCATAAAGTGATGGAAATGTGCTGCAAAATATCGTATACTTGGAAAAGTATGAATCAGAATAAGATTTGGCTGAAAAAATACAGGCAGATCCTTTTCAATCTGGAGAATGAGGATCTGGGCAAAGCCAAAAACTGATCAGAAAAAACGTACATTCAAAGTCAAAAATGATTTTGAAAAATGAAAATACTTTTGGAGGAAGCGATGAGCGAGAAAAAAATTCAGGTTACTCTTGGAAATTATAAAGGAGTAGAGGTAAAAAAAGCAGAGATTATCATTACGGAGGAAGAAGTAAAAGCAGAACTGGAGCGTGCAAGACAGTATGCGGTAACGACTCAGGACAAAGACGGTGCAGCAGAACTTGGTGACGAGGCAGTCATCGATTTTGTCGGATATATTGACGGAGAGGCATTTGCAGGCGGAGACGGAACAGATTTCCCATTAAAACTTGGTTCCAATACGTTCATTCCGGGATTTGAAGATCAGTTAGTTGGAGCAAAAAAAGATGATAACGTAGATGTGGTTGTTACATTCCCGGAAGATTATCATGCAGCAGAGTTTGCAGGAAAAGAAGCTACATTCAAAGTTACGGTAAAAGGTGTCCGCAGCAGTTTCCTTCCGGAACTTTCCGATGAAGTAGTTCAGAAAATCTCCCAGTGCAAGACCGTTGCAGAGTTTGAGGAGTTTGTAAGAAAATCCATCCATGATTTCAAACAGAATCAGGCAGATATGGAGAAAGAAAACAAAGTTCTGGAGCAGATCGTAGAGGCTTCTGAAATCGAAGTTCCACAGGAATTCATCGATGAGCGCAAAGAGCAGCTCAAAAATAACCTTCTTGCACAGCTTCGCAATGCAGGAAACACATTTGAGCAGTATCTGCAGTACAACGGATTAACAGAAGAACTGTTTGAGGAGTACGCAGCAAAAGATGCACTTTCTATGTTAAAAGGTCAGGCAGTGTTACAGGAAATCGCAAAAGCAGAGGGATTTTCCTATACAGATGAAGATGTCGATCAGACAATCGCTGCAATGGCAATGTCTTATCAGATGCCGGCAGAGCAGCTGCGTGAGATGATGGGCGAGCGTGGAGTAGCTATGGTTGCTGAGGATATCCTTTCTAAACAGGCACTTGAGTTTATCGTAAAAGAGGCTGTTGAGGCATAAAAATACGGTTGAATTAATAAGCAGGCGCAGGAGTATTATACGACATTTGCAAAATAAGATCGGTTGGTTAATTTATGTAAACTGATTTGGAAATGTTTGCATAAATGATTGATGAAAATTAGATAGTAAACAAAGAGATATATCATGAAAATGGTGTATCTCTTTATTTCATATCTGCCGATTTTGTGATAAGATAGAAAGGATGAAAATCAGAGGGAAGAAATGCGAGGTTAATATGAAAGATCTGATTATCGTTCGTGGCGGTGGGGATATTGCAACCGGAACGATTTATAAATTGAAAAAATGTGGTTTTTCGGTATTGATACTGGAAATCGCACATCCATCTGCAATCCGCAGAAATGTGGCATTCAGTGAGGCAGTATATGAAGACCATTCCAAAGTAGAGGATATGGAGTGTTTTCTGGCGAAGGATGAAGATGAAGCGGAGCGTTTTCTGAAAGAAGATAAGCTGACAATGCTCATTGATCCGAAAGGAAATTGTCTGAAACGCTTCAAGCCGATGGCAGTGGTAGATGCGATTCTTGCAAAAAAGAATCTTGGAACCACACGTGATATGGCGCCGATCACGATCGCACTTGGACCGGGCTTTACCGCAGGTCAGGACTGCGATGCTGTCGTTGAAACTATGCGTGGACATAAACTTGGCAGAGTAATCTATGAAGGAAAAGCCATTGCAAATACCGGTGTTCCAGGAATGATCGGCGGCTATGCGGCAGAGCGTGTGATTCATGCTCCGGCGGCAGGAATTCTGCACAATATTGCGAAAATTACGGATATTGTAGAAGAAGGACAACCGATCGCATGGATTGAAGGAGCTGACGGAACAAGGACAGAAGTTCCGGCAAGTCTTTCCGGTTTGCTCCGAGGATTGATTCGGGAAGGATATCCGGTGACCAAAGGATTTAAGATGGCGGACATTGATCCACGATTGAACGAATATGAAAATTGTTTTACGATTTCTGACAAAGCAAGATGCATTGCAGGCGGTGTTGTGGAAGCGTATTTTGTCTTAAAACAGCAATTAGAAAAATAGGCGTAACATGAGCATACACAGTAATTTTGAACAGAACATGCATATCTTATGCTGCCCAAGATCATATACCAAGTCGTATGCATGTTTAATATGAAATAAAAGGTGATACAACAATGTATGTAATCGCAATTGTAGGCGCTGGTGGTAAGACAAGCCGGATCAAAAATCTTACAAAAGAATATGTGCAGCAGGGCAAAAAAGTTCTGGTCACAACGACGACTCATATGGGTCTGGAACAGGGCATGGTTTTATCCGATAATCTGGAAGATATCCGACAACAGTTGGAAAAACAAAACGTTTGTATTTGTGGAAGTCCTGTGAAAGAAGGAAAAATAGCATCGTTACCGAAAGATATTTACGAGCAGGCTTGCCAGCTTGCAGATATTGTTTTGGTAGAGGCAGATGGATCAAAGCATATGCCGATCAAATTTCCGGCAGCGCATGAACCGGTGATCCCGGAAAATGTAAATGAGATTCAGGTGGTCATGGGACTGCATGCCATTGGACATCCCTTTTGTGAGGTGAGCCATCGACTGGAACTGGTAAAACAGTGTCTGAATGTTTCAGATACGGATCTTGTGACAAAAGCACACCTTGAAAAATTGTATCTGGAAGGCTATCAGAAGCCATTACAGGAAAAATACCCAAATGCAAAAATCGGATTTTTCCCGGCAGACCACAGTCATTTCTTTGATTTGGAACCGTTGAAATTTTACTAAATGACGTTTCTGACGTGAGAGGATTGCGAATATCCATTTGACGTCAAAAGTATCAACATTCTAATAGCGCTAATATCTCATAAAAATCTGTTCAACCAGATCGCTATGAGTATAAGATAAAAATTATAAGTAACATGGAGGATAGATGATATGACAATTCAGGAAAAACTTGCAATTTTGCGAGAAAAAATGAAAGAAAACAACATGGATATCTACATGATTCCAACCGCAGATTTTCACCAGTCAGAGTATGTTGGTGAATACTTCAAAGCACGTTCTTATATGAGCGGCTTTACAGGATCTGCCGGAACATTAGTAGTGACATTGACAGAGGCAGGTCTGTGGACTGACGGACGTTATTTCATTCAGGCGGAGCAGCAGCTTGCAGGCAGCACCATTACGTTATACCGTATGTCTGAGGAAGGTGTGCCGACAGTAAAAGAGTTTGTAGAGGATAAACTTCCACAGGGCGGCGTGATCGGTTTTGATGGAAGAGTACTTTCCAGTGCCGATGGAGCAGCATATGCGAAAATCGCTGAAAAAAAACAGGGCAGCCTGTCCGTTGCAAAAGATCTGGTAAATGAGATCTGGACAGACAGACCACAGCTTCCGACTGAGAAAGTGTGGATTTTAACAGAGGAATACAGCGGAGAGACCACAGCTTCCAAATTGGGAAGAATCCGTGAAGTAATGAAAGAGAAAGGTGCACAGGCGCATCTGATCAGCTCTCTGTATGACATTGCATGGATTTTAAACCTGCGTGGAAACGATATTTCCCATGTTCCGGTATTTTTATCTTTCCTGCTGATCGAGGAAGATTCATGCAAGCTGTTTATCCATGCAGAGACACTGAACGATGAAGTTCGTGCTTATCTGGCAGACAATGACATTACGGTTTGTGCATATGATGAGATTTATGATGCAGCAGAAAAAATTGCAGCAGAAAAAGTAATGCTGATGGATGAGCATACCATCAACTACCGCATCCGTATGGCACTTCCGGAAGGATTAAAGGTTGTAGATGAGCTGAATCCATCCGAGCGTATGAAAGCCATCAAGAATGAGACAGAGTTACAAAATACAAGAATCGCACACTTAAAAGACGGTGTGGCTGTAACTAAATTTATGTATTGGTTAAAGACACATGTTGGAAAAGAATATATTACTGAGTATACCGCAGGAAAATATCTGGACAGCCTGCGTGCCCAGCAGGAGAATTTTCTGGATCTGAGTTTTGACAATATCAGTGCGTATGGCGCAAATGCAGCTATGATGCACTATTCTGCAAAAGAAGAGACAGCAGCAGAGTTAAAACCAGAAGGTTTTTTACTGGTAGATTCCGGCGGACATTACTATGAGGGAACGACAGATATTACAAGAACCTTTGTCCTTGGACCTTTGACGGACAAGCAGAAATTGCATTTTACAACTGTTTGCAGATCTAATCTGAACCTTGCAAATGCCAAATTCCTCTATGGATGCAGCGGATTAAACCTGGATATTTTAAGCCGTGGACCATTATGGGAGATGGGTATTGATTATAAATGCGGAACCGGACATGGTGTCGGACATATCCTGAATGTGCATGAGGGACCGAACGGATTCCGGTGGAGAGTCGTTGCAGAGCGTAATGACAGTGGCAGACTGGAAGAAGGTATGATCACTACGGACGAGCCGGGTGTATACCTGGAAGGCGAGTACGGTATCCGTACAGAGAACGAACTGATCTGTGTGAAAGCAGAGAAAAATGAGTATGGTCAGTTTATGAAGTTTGAAAACATTACTTACGCACCAATCGATCTGGATGGAATTGTTCCGGAGGAGATGACCGGTCGTGAGAAAAAACTGCTGAATGCATACCACAAGATGGTATGGGAGAAAATATCCCCGTATCTGAATGACGATGAGCGGGAGTGGCTCAAAGAGTACACAAGGGAGATTTAGCATGAGTGAAAAAATCGTACTGATTGATGGACACAGTATTTTGAACCGTGCCTTTTTCGGAGTTCCGCCATTGACGAACTCCGAAGGACTGCACACGAATGCGGTGTACGGATTTTTAAATATTATGTTCAAAATTCTGGATGAGGAAAAACCGGACTATCTGACGGTGGCTTTTGACCGTAGCGAGCCGACTTTCCGCCATCAGATGTTTGATGCCTATAAAGGAACGAGAAAACCGATGGCGCAGGAATTGCGGGAGCAGGTGCCTGTTATGAAGGAAGTTTTACAGGCCATGGGAATCAAAATCATGGAAATGCCGGGATATGAAGCAGATGATCTGCTTGGAACGATTGCAGGTATGGCAGAAGCACAGGGAATGGATGTCAGCATTATTTCCGGTGACCGTGATCTGCTGCAGTTAGCCACAGAAAAGGTAAAAATCCGGATTCCGAAAACAAAACGAACCGGTACGGAGATTGAAGATTATTATGCGACAGATGTGGTGGAACGTTATCAGGTGACTCCAAAGGAATTTATCGATGTAAAAGCACTGATGGGTGACAGTTCCGATAATATCCCGGGAGTTCCAGGTATCGGCGAGAAGACGGCTACGAATCTGATTGTTGCATACAAAAGTATCGAAAATGCCTATGCGCATTTAGAAGAAATCACACCGAAACGTGCGAAAACCAATCTGGAAGAGCACTATGATATGGCGCAGATGAGCAAGACGCTGGCTACCATCGAAGTACATGCGCCGATCGAATTTGACATGGAAGCAGCAAAACTGACCAATCTGTATACACCGGAAGCGTATGTATATATGAAGCGCTTGGAGTTCAAAAATATGCTGACCCGTTTTTCTGATGATATGTCACAGAACGATCTGGAAAAATATTTCCATGTATATCATGAACTGGATGAGATTCAGAACTTTTTTGACGGATTTTCTGCAAAAGAGGCAGCAGTGTCTTTTTTCGAAGAAGCAGGAACGGTATATGGTCTGGCAGTTGCGGAAAATAATCAGAATGTTGTTTATCTGACCTGTGGCGGATTTGTGACAGAAGCATATCTGGAAGAACAGGCACAGAAACTCTGTGACGGGCTGGATACTTTGGTAACACCGGATCTGAAAGGGTTGCTGAAACATGTCCGTGTACCAGAGACAAAAAAATGCATTGACGCAACCATTGCCGCATACTTACTGAATCCATTGAAAAATGAATATACTTATGATGATCTTGCAAAAGATATTCTGGGACAAATGGTACCGTCTCAGGTCGATCTGCTTGGAAAATTGAAAATAAAAAAAGCGGCAGAGGAGAAGCCGGAAGCATTGGAATTGCTGGCCTGCTATGAGACTTATACCTGCATCGCAGCAAAAGACCAGTTGTTGGAGCAGTTAGAAGAACACGGCATGAAAAAGCTGTATGATGAGATCGAGATGCCGTTGGTATTTGTACTGTCAGATATGGAAAAAGAAGGTGTCCGAGCAGAAAAGGCGGAGTTAGAGAGCTACGGTGCACAGCTTACCGGCAGGATTGCAGAACTGGAAACTTCCATTTATGAAAAAGCGGGAGAGACATTTAATATCAATTCGCCAAAACAGCTTGGGGTTATTTTGTTTGAAAAACTGCAGATGCCAAATGGTAAAAAAACGAAAACCGGGTATTCCACCGCTGCGGATGTACTGGAACGTCTGGCCCCGGACTATCCGATCGTATCAGAAATTCTGGAGTATCGTCAGCTTACAAAATTGAAATCCACATATGCGGATGGTCTGGCACTGTGCATTGCTCCGGATGGAAGAATTCACAGTACATTCAACCAGACCATTACAGCAACCGGACGTATCAGCAGTACCGAACCAAACCTGCAGAATATTCCAATCCGTATGGAACTTGGCAGACTGATCCGAAAAGTATTTGTGCCGAAAGATGGTTATGTATTTATCGATGCGGATTATTCCCAGATCGAGTTGCGTGTGCTGGCGCATATGTCCGGTGATCAGAACCTGATCGCGGCTTATCAGCATGCAGAAGATATTCACCGAATCACAGCTTCTCAGGTGTTCCACACACCATTAGAAGATGTGACAGATCTGCAGAGACGAAATGCAAAAGCGGTAAACTTTGGTATCGTGTATGGTATCAGTTCCTTTGGTCTGAGTCAGGATCTGAGTATTACACGAAAAGAGGCAGAAGGCTATATCGCAAGCTATTTTGAAACCTATCCGGGTATCAAGACATTCCTTGACCGTCTGGTGACCGATGCGAAGGAAAAAGGTTATGCGGAGACGATGTTTGGCAGACGCAGACCTGTTCCAGAACTGGCATCAAGTAATTTCATGCAGCGTTCTTTCGGTGAGCGTATTGCAATGAACTCTCCGATTCAGGGAACCGCAGCGGATATTATCAAGATTGCTATGATTCGTGTAAAACAGCGTCTGGATCGGGAACAGTTAAAATCCAAACTGATCCTGCAGGTGCACGATGAACTTCTGATCGAGGCAGCAGCTGACGAAGAGGAATATGTAAAAACTCTGCTGGCAGAAGAAATGCGTCATGCGGCGGATCTGGCGGTGACATTGGAAGTGGATGTGCAGTCGGGTAATAACTGGTTTGAAGCACATTAAATCAGAAATGTGAAAAAAATGATCCTACCGGAAATAATAGGTAGAATCGCAGATATGTGAATGTTCGCTTTACAAATATTATGAGAACCGCTGCGCGAACCTCATAATCGATTTGCGGCACAAAAGCAGTGCCTTTTATCGAAAGTTGGCAAGCAACTTCCGATAAGATATATTACAGGTATTTGTGAGCGGATGCGATGAACAATACTATTTGTAGAAATTCATTTTTTCAGAAAGGAAGTATTCAGAGTTGCTGTATCAAAAAATGATACGGACAACTCTGAATCAACATATAGTGATATGCATTTTATAGGAATTACAGGTGGTGTTGGCGCCGGAAAAACAGCAATCCTGACCTACCTTGAAAGCAATTATCCATGCCGCGTCATGCTGGCAGACGAAATCGCCCATGATCTGATGGAGCCGGGGACAGACTGCTGCCGAAAACTGCAGGAACTTTTTGCAGAGGATCAGGTGTTTGAGACAGACGGACAGATTGACCGGAAAAAGATGGCACAGGTTTTATTTTCTGATGAAAAGAAACGGTTTGCGTTAAATGATATCGTACATCCGGCAGTAAAGAAGTATGTCATTGCTGAAATGAAACATGAACGCGCAGCACAGACACATGAGGTGCTGATTTTGGAAGCAGCATTGCTGATCGAAGAACATTATGATGAAATCTGTGACGAATTGTGGTATATTTATACCTCTGAGGAAAACCGAAGAGAACGATTGAAATTAAATCGTGGGTATTCCGATGAAAAAATTGATAACATTTTTGCCAGTCAGCTTCCGGAAAGCACGTATCGGGAAGTATGTAAGGCAGAAATCGATAATAATCATCTGCCGGAAGATGCATTCCGTCAGATTGATGCACTGATGAAAGCACGTCAGGTAGAAAAAAAGCAGGGATGATCCTGCGATACTGAAAATGTACGTTTATTTTACTGAGAAAATGTACAGAATCGTTAGACAACGGAGGAATAAATGGAATTATGTAGTATAGCAAGCGGCAGCAGCGGAAACTGTATTTATGCAGGTACAGATCACTGTCATGTCCTTGTGGATGCCGGAATCAGCGGCAAGCGGATTGAAACCGGACTCAATGAGATTGGGCTGAAAACGGCTGAGATGGATGGGATTCTTGTGACTCATGAGCATTCTGATCACATCAAAAGCCTTGGGGTTCTTGCGCGGAAATATGGACTTCCCATGTATGCCACGCAGGGAACCATTGATGCTATCAAAGAAAAGTCATCCATCGGAAAAGTGGATGAATCCCTGTTTCAGGTGATCCATCCGGAGGAGGATTTTACCATCGGAGATATGCGGATTTCCCCGGTTCCAACGTCCCATGATGCGGCAGAACCGGTGGCTTATATGATGTATCAGGGTGATAAATCCATGGGAATTATCACAGATCTTGGAAAATATGATGATTATATTGTAGACAAATTGCAGGGATTGGATGTATTATTGTTAGAAGCCAATCATGATGTACATATGCTGCAGGCGGGAATATATCCGTATCAGCTGAAACGGAGAATCCTTGGAGACCGCGGACATTTATCAAATGAACTGTCCGGGCAGCTGCTTGGCAAAGTGTTGCATGATGGGTTTAAAAAAGTGATTTTAGGTCATTTGAGCAAAGAAAATAATTATCCACAGCTTGCATGGGAGACGGTTCGTCTGGAAGTGACCATGGGAGAAAATCCTTACAAGGGAAGCGATTTTCCGATGGTGGTTGCCAAACGGGATGAGGTTTCTGAATTAGTCAGTATCTAATTTGATAATTGGCCAGTTCACTTATTATGGTTATCTATGTAAGTATATGTGTGCAGGCGGAAAGTTGCCTGGATGTATAGTGGATGATGAATCACGTTTTGTGGCCGCAATATTGAGAGAGGAGAGCGCATATGCGCGAGAACACAATGGAAAAGACAACAGACAAAACAATTATTACAGTAGTAGGAAAAGACACCGTAGGTATCATTGCTAAAGTATGTACCTACCTTGCAAATAACAGTATCAACGTACTGGACATTTCACAGACAATTGTACAGAATTTCTTTAATATGATGATGATCGTGGATATGAGTACCTCCGCAAAACCATTTGCTGACTGCGTAAAAGAGTTAGAGCAGATCGGTGAAGAAATTGGCGTAAAGATCAAATGCCAGAGAGAAGAAATTTTTGATATGATGCACCGTATCTAAGAAAATACTGGAAAAAGGAGATTACGACCAATGATAAATATGTTTGAAGTAAATGAGACGAACAAGATGATCGAGCAGGAAAACCTGGATGTTCGTACCATTACACTGGGAATCAGTTTATTAGACTGTATTGATTCTGATCTGGATAAAGTAAATCAGAACATTTACAATAAAATCACAACACTGGCAAAAGATCTGGTAAAAACAGGTAAAACCATCGAAAACCGTTACAGTATTCCAATCGTAAATAAACGAATTTCGGTTACTCCGATTGCCATGATCGGTGCAGCTGCCTGCAAAAAGCCGGAAGACTATGTAACGATTGCACAGACATTAGACCGTGTGGCTGCAGAAGTAGGTGTCAACTTTATCGGTGGATACTCTGCGCTGGTAAGTAAAGGTATGACAACTGCGGATGAACTGCTGATCCGATCCATTCCACAGGCACTGGCCTGCACGGAGCGCGTCTGCAGTTCTGTAAACCTTGGTTCTACCAAGACAGGTATCAATATGGATGCCGTACGTCTCATGGGTGAGATCGTCAAAGAGACAGCAGAATATACAAAAGATGTAGATTCTCTTGGATGTGCAAAACTGGTAGTATTTTGTAATGCACCGGATGACAATCCGTTTATGGCAGGTGCGTTCCATGGTGTGACAGAAGCAGATGCTATCATTAACGTAGGTGTCAGCGGACCGGGTGTTGTAAAGACTGCACTGGAAAAAGTAAGAGGCGAGAGCTTCGAAGTACTGTGTGAGACGATCAAAAAGACAGCATTCAAGATTACCCGTGTGGGTCAGCTGGTAGCAAAAGAAGCTTCCAAAATGCTTGGTATTCCGTTTGGAATTATAGATCTGTCTCTGGCTCCGACACCGGCAGTTGGTGATAGTGTAGCGGAAATCCTTGAGGAGATCGGTCTGGAGTACGCCGGAGCACCGGGTACAACGGCAGCATTAGCTATGCTGAACGATCAGGTGAAAAAAGGTGGTATCATGGCATCTTCCTATGTTGGTGGATTAAGTGGTGCTTTTATCCCGGTCAGTGAAGATCAGGGAATGATCGATGCCGTAAAAGCAAATGCATTGACTTTAGAAAAATTAGAGGCGATGACTTGTGTATGCTCCGTAGGTCTGGATATGATCGCTATTCCTGGAGATACACCGGCTACAACAATTTCCGGTATTATTGCGGATGAGATGGCTATCGGTATGGTAAATCAGAAAACTACAGCAGTTCGTCTGATTCCGGTTATTGGAAAAGGTGTTGGCGAGATGGTAGAATTTGGTGGATTATTAGGTTATGCACCAATCATGCCGGTAAATCAGTATTCCTGCGCGAACTTTGTAAACCGTCAGGGACGTATTCCGGCTCCAATCCACAGCTTCAAAAATTAACCGTACAGTTCACTTGTCACATGTATCTATTATCCCCACAGTATAACCGGCTGTGGGGATTTTTTTAAAATGATAGATGTTGGGGTCAAAAGATGCCATACGAATTGTTTCGTACTTCGTACTCCCACAATTCTACCCAATATTCGCATATTGTGAAGCTGACGCTCCACTTTTATGCTCATATCGGGGCGGGTTATTAAGCCATAAAACCACTCCTGTGCAAGCACATCGTGGTTTCAGACTTTTGACCCTGGCATCACAATATATTAATAATTCTAATAAAAATAAGTAAATAAATTAATGGCATTAATAAGAATCGGTGGTTGTAAAAATATATTTGGCATGTTACACTTTGGATAGATGAGAAAAATTCACAGAAATATCTGTTTTTTCAAGGTAACATCCGAAAAAATAATCTGTGAATAGCTCCATGATAATTAAACATGACAAGGGGTACCACACGAAGGAGGACATGATATGGAAATGCGTTCTATTGCAAAGCAGTTACAGGAGAATTCTTACCCGGGAAGAGGCATTATCATCGGCAGAACATCCGATGGAAACAAAGCCGTTACCGCGTACTTTATCATGGGAAGAAGTGAGAATAGCAGAAACCGTGTATTTGTAGAGGATGGTGAAGGCATCCGTACACAGGCATATGATCCATCTAAACTGGAAGATCCGAGCCTGATTATCTACGCACCGGTTCGTGTATTGGGAAATAAAACAATCGTAACAAACGGAGATCAGACAGATACCATTTATGATCAGATGGATCGCCAGATGACATTTGAGCAGTCTTTACGCTGCCGTGAGTTTGAGCCGGACGGCCCGAATTACACACCGCGTATTTCCGGTATCATGCATGTGGAAAACGGAAAGTTCAGTTATGCAATGTCTATTTTAAAGAGCAACAACGGCAATCCGGAGGGATGTAATCGTTATACATTCGCTTATGAGACACCGGCTGCAGGCGAGGCCCGTTTCATCCATACTTATATGAACGATGGAAATCCGCTTCCAAGTTTTGAAGGAGAGCCGGAGCTGGTAGATGTTGTGGACGATATTGATGAGTATACCAAACTTTTATGGGAGAGTTTAAACGCAGATAATAAAGTTTCCCTGTTTGTACGTTATATCAACATCGCAGACGGTACTTATGAGACACGTATCGTAAACAAACATCAGGATTAATTTTTATCGACATTATCTCAGTCGAGAAGACTCCACTTCTGCAAGTGGTGAGTAATAACAAGTCTTTCTCAGTGGGAGTACAATCTCCGACTGCGATAAACGCTCCGCGAGGATGTGCAGTGATTCTGAGAAGAATATGTCAGCTTACGCTGACCAGAATCACGCACCAAGTCTCACGTGCGTTCGACTTGAATTTTTGTTGAAATAAAAAACGTTTGTGTGAACACATAGTTATCGGAGGAATCAGAATGAACGAATTAGAGTTAAAATATGGCTGTAACCCAAATCAGAAACCATCCCGTATTTATATGGAGAACGGTGCAAATCTGCCAATCAAAGTATTAAACGGAAAACCGGGATACATCAACTTCCTGGATGCTTTCAACGGCTGGCAGTTAGTACGTGAGCTGAAAGCAGCAACCGGACTTCCGGCAGCAACATCTTTCAAACACGTATCTCCGGCTGGCGCAGCAGTAGGACTTCCTTTGACAGAAACCGAGAGCAAAATCTACTGGGTAGATGATCTTGGTGAACTTTCTCCGCTGGCAAGTGCTTATGCAAGAGCCAGAGGTGCAGACCGTATGTCTTCTTTCGGTGATTTCATTTCTCTGTCTGATGTTTGCGATGCAAGTACAGCAAAAATCATCAAACGTGAAGTTTCCGACGGTGTGATCGCTCCGGGTTACGAGCCGGAAGCACTGGAAATCCTGAAAGCAAAAAAAGGTGGTAAATATAACGTCATCGAAATCGATCCAAACTACGTTCCGGACCCGATTGAGCACAAACAGGTATTTGGTGTGACTTTTGAGCAGGGAAGAAATGAACTGAAAATCGACCGCGATTTTCTTGGAAATATTGTGACAGAGAATAAAGAAATTCCGGATTCTGCTAAAATCGACCTGATCATTTCACTGATCACACTGAAATATACACAGTCTAATTCTGTATGTTATGCAAAAGGTGGTCAGGCTATCGGAATCGGTGCAGGACAGCAGTCCAGAATCCATTGTACACGTCTGGCAGGACAGAAAGCAGATAACTGGTTCCTTCGTCAGGCTCCACAGGTATTAAATCTTCAGTTTGTAGATGGCATCAAACGTGCAGACCGTGACAATGCGATCGATCTTTACATCGGAGATGAGTACATGGATGTACTTGCAGATGGCGCATGGGAGAATATCTTTAAAGTAAAACCACCTGTATTTACAGCAGAAGAGAAACGCGCATGGCTGGATAAAAATACAGACGTTGCACTGGGATCTGACGCATTCTTCCCATTTGGCGACAATATTGAACGTGCACACAAGAGCGGCGTAAAATATGTGGCTGAGCCGGGCGGATCCATTCGTGATGATCATGTCATTGCTACCTGCAACAAGTACAATATGGCAATGTGCTTTACAGGTATTCGTCTGTTCCATCACTAAAATATGTCAGCTTTCGCTGACCAGAATCACGCACAAAGTCTCACGTGCGTTCGACTTGAATGACAGAACAAAAATAGAATAAAAATAAAACATCCGGCAGAGGTCAGAAGCATCAAAGGTGCATCTGAAAATCTGCCGGATTTTTTTACATTGTACGTTATTCCTGCTCAATTGTAAAATGAATACGCAGGTGTTTCTGTCTGGTTTCGTCAATGAGATTCTGATTTCGGTAGATACTCAGCAAAATACCAACAAATATATAGGAAATGATCGTAACGCTTCCACCATAGGAAAATAGTGGGAGAAATCCGTATGTCATTGGAATGAAACCAAGGTTCATAAGAAAATATTTGAAAACTTCTACGGTCAAAACCAGACTGCATCCTAGTCCGATAATCATACCAAGTTGATTTTTCTGGTTTAAAGCCAGATAAAACAGACGAACACAGAATACGATAAATAAAACTGCAAGAATACAGGCTGGAATAATACCATATCGTGATGTTACATTTATAACCATATAATCACTGATCAGGGAATTCAGATCCATGCTTAAAGTCGAACTGTGTCCGAATAAAGTACTTCTTGTCATTGCTTCATGCACCATAGACTGATTTGCATTTTCAACGGAAAACGGATAGATCCAGTTGAAAATGCGGGCAGAAACATACGGTGGGAACAGATTTGGAAATTTGTACGGTACCAGCAAGGAAAGTGTTGGAATGCCAACTACGCACCCCCAGAGTATTGGTAAAACGATTCTTTTGTGAACCGGATACCAATTGTTACAAATTACTACAGTAACGAGTATGGCGCTTATAAATGCAAGAACCAGTTTATAAGATGAAAAGAACCATTGGTAACGCATTAGCAGGATAGATGCAAGCATAAATCCAACAGGAATCAGCAGATGATACCAGCTTCGTTTTCGAAATTTGTACAGTAATCCGCAAAAAATGGGGATACTGAGCAGATAAGGAATTGTTACCGTATTGGAAAAGAGGTGTACAAATTGCATATCCTGCAAAAAGAGAAATCCGAGATAAAGGATGGCCAGTATACCAGAGTATCGAAAAATCCGGCTGTAATCTATTTTGCAGATAAAAAGCATGATTCCAAATCCAATCATCAGATAAATAATCTGTTTTCTTAAAAGTGAAATAGTTGAAAAATCCGAAGTTCCCTTGCATATCATTCCAATCATAAACACTCCAAGCACGGAGATTATAGCTGTCAGAATGACCATACTCCAGGACATTTTCGGTTTGTGAACGGCATCCAGTGACACACCTGTTTCCACTGGATCACCCATATCCAGCACAGCTCTGCGTTCCGCATCATAAGCCGTCAGTCCCTGAGCACGGTAGGCCTCTTCCTGATCTTCGATGTGAGAGGTGATTTCATGCGCTACCAATTCTTTTGCACGTTTGTTTCGAATCTGTTCCAGCAGCAGTTCCATATATCGTTTTTTGCTCATACCTAACCCTCCATCTGTGGTTTCAATACTGGAAAGATGGTATTTCGATCAGCTGTCAGGATATTAGCAACAGCTGAAGAATATTCTTTCCATTCTTCTTTTTTCTGAGAGAGAAAATTTTTCCCGTTTTTTGTCAGCGAATAATATTTTCGTGTTTTCTGGCCGATGGAATTTTCGTAAGAAGAAACATAGCCTTTTTCTTCCAGAGAGTGAAGCAGCGGGTAAAGAGTGCCTGCCTTCAATTGAAATACATTCTGGGATTTTTCCTGTAATGTTTCAATCATTTCGTAACCGTACATGTCTTTTTCTTCCAAAAGCCGTAAAATCAGCATTGTAGTGCTTCCGGAAATCAGACTTTTGTCAACTGCCATAAGTGAATCCTCCTTTGAAATAGATGTGGTTATCGGAATTTAGTCAAGTAAAAATTCTTTGAAATAAGTGTATTACCTAAATTTAGCCAATTACATCCACGCGTGTATTTTAATATAAAATTATATATAGATTATCTATATATAATATATATCGGGCATCTATATATGTCAAGGTTGGAATTTAGAAAAATATGTGAATTGGAAAATGAAGAAAATTGTATTATACTGTAAAAATAGAATGTGAGAATGTATGGCAAGAGGAGAAGATTGGATGAAACACTTAAAGATATTACATTTGGAAGATAATGCCATGAAACAGACGTCTATTGCAAGAGTGCTGCATGATGTATGTGAGGCAGAAATCGATTGGGTAACGGATGTGGCATCTGGTATGAAAAAAATAGAAGAGATTAAAGAGCAGGGGGATATGTATGATCTGGCAATCACAGACATGCAGTATCCGCTAAAAAAAGGTACTGGAATCGACGAAGATGCCGGGGAAGTATTTATTGGTCAGATGAAGGATCAAAATGTGGAAATTCCTATCATAGTGTGTTCCAGTATGCGGCTGAGGATACGGGAAGTCTATGGATGCGTGTGGTATCATGAACGAAATGACTGGGAAATGGAACTTCGTGGAATGGTGAGAAACTTGTAGCAACATAGATATAGTGGAGGAGTGAGAAATAATGGAGGATATTCAAAAAGCAGGAAACGAGTGTCGTTATGGAAAAATACCAGGACTGGAAAAATCAGTTTCACGCATGATCTTTGGAACAGCCATCGCTCCGATGATAGAAGGAAAAAATGCAGATGAGCTATTAGATGCAGCGTTGGCAAAAGGAATCAATACATTTGATGTGGCCAGAGGTTATGGACGGGCAGAAGAATCACTTGGCGGCTGGATGAAGCGACGTGACAATCGTGAACAGGTAGTAGTGATCAGTAAATGTGGGAATTGTGATTCAGGCGGTTCTGTGTGCGTAAATCGAAAGGTGATCGAGACAGAACTGGCTGAGAGTCTGCAGGCATTACAGACAAACTATATCGATATCTATCTCTTGCATCGCGATGATTCCAAAACACCAGTCGGCGAATTGATCGATACATTAAATAAACTGCAAAAAACTGGAAAAATTAAAGTATATGGCGTATCAAACTGGACACATGAGAGAATAGAAGAAGCAAATCGTTATGCAAAAGAACATCAGCTTCAGGGATTCTCTGTTTCCAGTCCTCATTTTGGACTGGCAGAGCAGGTGGCTGATCCATGGGGCGGCAACTGTGTAACCATAACCGGAAAACAGAACAAAGCGGCCCGAAACTGGTATCGGGAGAATCAGATGCCAATCATTGCATATTCCAGTCTTGCACGTGGGTTAATGTCAGGCAGGATCAAAAGCAGTCAGGAAGCACAGGCGGGAGAAATATTAGATCCATTTTGTGTGAAAGGTTATGTCTGCCATGATAATTTTGAACGTCTGGCACGCTGTGAAGAACTGGCAGAGAAAAAAGGCTGCACCGTGTCATAGATTGCACTTGCATGGATGTTCCGGCAGAATTTGAATATGTATGTGCTTGTGAGTACAACAAAGGCATTCAGATTGGAAGAAAATCTGCGTGCATTTACAGTGGAATTATCTGAGGAAGAAAATCAATATCTAAATCTGCAGGAAAAATAATAGAGACATTGATCAAGATAAACGATAGGAATAAGCCGCTTTTTGTTGCTAACTAAGCAGAAAGAATACGGAAGATGTTTTGAAAAGTAGGGAGAAAAACGATGACACAGTGCAAGGAGATAGCAAAAAAATTAAAGAAAATGTTGTCTATATATTCAATAGAAGAAAAAGAATCTGAATTGCTTCCAGAATTTACAGAGCCGTTTCGTTTTCGGGAAACATTATTTCAACAATGTCGGAATGCTGCGGATGAATTAAGTTATCTTGGAAGTTGTTTGTCCTGTGAAAGCGGAGATTTTTCCGATATGTTCTATGGAATTTATCAGGGAAACCGCCTGGATTTTGCATCGAGTGCAACTTTAGATGGAGGATGTAATCATGTGAGGTCCTTTGGCGTATCTGTAACTGCATTAGCCTGTAATGACAGGGAATTTGTGGAAAAAGCGATGCCACATAGTCTTGGCCTTTGTGGCACGGCAGTCCCATATGATATGATTTCGAATCTGTTTATGGGAATATTTTACAAAGATGAAACGATGATGAATGAAGCCCTTGTATTGGCAGAAAAATTTCTGGCACGAAAACAGCGTAAGTATGATATTTTAATTGTTCAGTATCTTATGGATTTGTGGGAAAAACGTACAGAAAATCTGACGGAACTTATAGAACAAATTTGTATAGAAGAACAGCGTGTAACAGAAAATACTACATATATCGGCTATGGAAATGAAAAATATAATAAAGTGATTAATATTTTTGCACATGGTCTGTTCGCTTTGGCAGAGCATTATCTTGGAGCAGAATTGTTTGAAACAATAGCACTTCCAAATGTAAAATCATTCTGCAAAGAATATGAGTTATATCGTTGTGGACATAAACAGAATGGAGAACTATTAGTAAATTATCCTGAAAACTATGGGTATTTGAATCAGATTCCGAATTTAATACCTCAAATTACATTAAAAGAAAACGGAAAGAAGAAAAGTATTGTAGATACAGAGTTATTTGCTGATGAGCTTTTTCAAAAGGTGTATTCCTCAGGCAAGTTACAACACATAGTAAAACGTGATATTGCGTGGATTGCAGCATGGGGAACAACAGAAGAATTTTTGCAGGGATTTCGTGAGGGCGACAGAACGCAGTACTTTTATGACAGAGGCTTGATTTACTATGCTCTTTCTAACCCGGATATGGGAAGCTGCTATGAAATATCTTCGTTTTTACTGTCAAAATGTACTGAGAATAAGGAAAACTGTATTTTAGAAAAGAAAACAAGAAATTTTGATGGACCATATCATACGTTATTCCGAAGAAAAAATTACGATGTTTTGCAGACAGCAGAACTTTGTGAACAACTGTTTGAAGCAGGTGCGGATCCTAATCAGGCAGGGGAGAAAAATGTACTTCCGATTGAACTGATGATGGCGTTGTCGTTTACAGAAGAAGAATTGCATCCACTATATGATTTTTGGATGAAGCTGTCGGCAGTAGATTTAAAATTACATACATTTGATGGGAAGCAGCCAATTGATTTTGCTAAAAAATATAAGCGAAAAAAATTAGCGACATGGATAAAGAATCAGTTATAAAAAAAGAAAATGTAGAGGGTGAGTATCTATATGAATATTAAAGATTTAATAGAAAGATGGTAAAAGATGAGTACAGAACAAATGTCAAAAATATTAGAGGTAAGTACAAGGACGATAAAGCGACATATAAAGGAGATGAATAATATTAAGTATATTGGTAGTGGATATAGTGGACGTTGGGAGATATTATGATAATAAACGATAATTCTATTATTTTTCACATCGATGTAAATTCCGCCTATTTAAGCTGGAGCGCATTACGGGAATTACAAAATGGAAGCAAACTGGATCTGCGCACGATTCCGTCCATTGTAGGAGGAGATCAGGAAACTCGCCACGGAATCGTCGTTGCGAAATCCATTCCGGCAAAAGCCTTTGGAATTCAGACGGCGGAAACCGTTGCCAGTGCATTTCAAAAATGTCCGACACTTGTGATGGTTCCTCCGGATCACACCTATTACCGGGAAATGAGCCAGAAACTGATGCGTCACCTGCGCAGTATCTGTGACGAAATTGAGCAGGTCAGCATCGATGAGTGTTATATGTCTTTTGAACCAATTCGAAGTCAGTTCCCGACTCCGGAGGCAGCAGCAGCTTATATTAAAGACAGCGTATATGACACCTTTGGATTTACAGTAAACGTGGGAATCTCGGACCGAAAAGTATTGGCAAAAATGGCATCCGATTTCAAAAAGCCAAATCTGGTTCACACTTTATATGTAAGTGAAATCCAGAAAAAACTCTGGCCATTGCCAATTGGTTCCTTACATATGTGTGGAAAAAGCAGTGCAAAATTGTTGCAGAAAATGGGAATCCGCACGATTGGAGATCTGGCGCGTACGGATAAAGCTGTGGTAGAAAGCTGGCTGAAAAGTCATGGCGGAATGCTCTGGAATTATGCAAACGGCATCGATGAAGGACAGGTTGTAAAAGAAAAACCAAAAGCCAAAGGCGTGGGAAATTCCACGACACTGGCAAACAATGCAGAAACAGAAGAAGAAGCGTATACCGTATTAAAAGAACTTGCAACAAGTGTCTCACGGCGTCTGAAAAAGCATCATTTTCTGGCAGCACAGATCAGCACGGAAATCAAGTATGCTTCTTTTCGTTCGGTATCGCATCAGACAACGATCCTGACACCGACTGCAGAAGAAGCAGAAATCTATCAGTGTGCCTGTCAGCTGTTTAACGAACTCTGGGACGGTGAACCAATCCGTTTGCTTGGAATCCGAACTACCAAATTGCAGGATGAAGAAGAACCGACACAGATCAGTCTGTTCGATCTGGGCAAGTATCAGGAGCAGGAAAAACAGGAAGAACTGAGGCGTGAAAAAGAAGAACAGAAACAGAAAAAACTGGAAAGTTTAGACGATGCCATTGCAAAAATAAAAAAGCGTTACGGGGAGAATGCCATTCATAAGGGAGCTGAGACGAAATAGTCCATATCTGTGAATGAAAAAAAGAAGGAAACGATTGCGTCAGTGGCTCCAGAATGTAGAAAACGAAAAAATGTAAAAAGAAAACAACATAGCAAGACGGTAGGGCAGATTTTCGTGAGATCTGTTGCGTCTAGCTCGGCTTTCGTAGCGTGTCTGAATACGCCTGTTTTTGCGTATGAGTTCGCGAAGAAAGTCGGAGATAAGCGGCGCAACAGAGATAGAAAAGCGCCTGTGTCTGCTATGTTGTTTTCTTTTTTACTAATTTCGTTTTTGAATGTTATACTTTATTTCGCAATATGAAAGGACATCAACAGATCATCCTGTGATACGCTATCTCCCTGCTGAACGTAAATCTTGTCGACTGTACCGGTAATTTTGGAAACAACAGTTGTCTCCATCTTCATAGCTTCTACGGTAAGCAGCGGCATATTTTCTGTTACCGCATCTCCTTCTTTTACAAGTACTTTTCCAACCGTACCCGGGATAGAAGAACCAAGGTGTTGTGGATTTGTCTTGTCTGCTTTCAGTTTGCGGTCTGCTTTGATCTCAAGGTTCTTATCCTGGATCTTGACGGTACGAAGCATACCATTTACCTGGAAAGTAAGGGTACGGACTCCATTTTCATCCGCTTCACCTTCCTCCAGATATTTGATCAGAAGCTGTTTTCCCTCACCGATATTCAGGTAAGTCTCCTCGCCTTTGCGTAATCCGTAGAAGTAAACGTGGCTTTCCAGGCGTGTTACATCATTATACATCTGGAAATGCTCGCAGTAGTCTTCGTAAACCTTCGGATACAGCGCATAACTGATAGCTTTCTGGTTCATAACTTCTTCGGATTTATCACCATAATTGTATTTTTCGATCAGCTGCTTTTTGATTGCATTAAAATCAACCGGCGGGAGAGATTTACCCGGGCGGTCTGTCAGCGGCTCAATGTCTTTCAGAACAATCTTCTGAAGCTCTTTCGGAAATCCACCATAAGGCTGCCCCATCATACCCTGGAAGTAGGAAACAACGGAATCCGGATAGGAGAGTCCTGCACCTGCAGTCAGGATGTTTTCTTTTGTCAGGCCGTTTTTAAACATAAAGATGGCCAGGTCGCCGACGGCTTTGGAAGTCGGAGTAACTTTTACGATATTTCCAAGCAGATCGTTGGCATCTTTGTATAATGCTTTGATGGACTCGAATTCATCTGCGGAACCCATACTTGTAACCTGCGCTAACAGGTTGGAGTACTGTCCACCAGGGATCTCATATTTGTAAATCTCAGCATTCGGAGCTTTCATATCACTTTCAAACTGCTCGTAAACTTTACGGATACGTCCGTAGTAACGGCTCAGCTCATCCAGTTCTTCAAAATCAAGACCAGTATCACGTTTGCTTCCGCGCAGAGCTTCGACAACCGCATTCATGGAAGGCTGACTTGTCATGGAAGACATGGATTCAATGGCCAGATCCACGATATCTACACCTGCCTCAGCGGCCATCAGAACAGTGCTGACACCATTTCCGGTGGAATCGTGTGTATGTAAGTGGAGCGGTACATGAAGCTCCTGTTTCAGTGCTGTTACCAGTTCTTTTGCAGCACGTGGTTTTAACAGGGCTGCCATATCTTTGATCGCGATGGAATGACATCCTAAGGATTCCAGTTCCAGAGCCATTTTCACATAATAATCCAGTGTATATTTTGTCTCCGTCGGGCTTGTGATATCGCCGGTGTAGCAGATAGTTCCCTCTACGATCTTACCGGTTTTTAATGCTTCTTCAATCGGCATTTTCATATTTTCTACCCAGTTTAAACTGTCGAAAATACGGAACACATCAATGCCGTGCTCAGCGGAAATCTTGATAAACTCCTGAACCACATTGTCAGGATAGTTGCTGTATCCGACGGCGTTGGAAGCACGCAGCAGCATCTGGATCAGTGTGTTTGGCATACGTTTTCTTAAGAGTTCCAGACGTTTCCACGGAGACTCTTTCAAGAAACGGTAAGCAGTATCGTAAGTAGCACCACCCCATGCTTCTACGGAAAAAGCATTCTGCATGTATGCGTTGGTAGCGTAAGCAGCACCGCACAGATCCTTACTTCTCATACGGGTTGCCATCAGAGACTGCTGTGCATCACGCATGGTAGTATCTGTAACATATAATTTATCTTCTTTCAGGATTTTTTGCATGAAACCTTCGGCACCGAGTTTCAGGAACTCATCACGGGCACCATAGACCGGTTTTGTCTGATCCAGTTTTGGAAGCACACGGTTTTCATAGTGTGGTTTCTGACCTTTCTGGGAGTTAACGATACGGTCACCGATAAACTCAATGATCTTGGTTGCGCGATCCTGACTCTGTGTGAGCTGGAACAGTTCCGGTGTTTCCTCAATGAAGGTGGTATAACATTTTCCTGCAACGAAGATCGGATGATGCAGAACGTTGATCAGGAACGGAATATTGGTTTTTACACCACGGATACGCATTTCCTGTAACGTGCGGATGGATTTGCGAACAGCACCGGCAAACGTGCGGTCGTGGGAGATCGCTTTTACCAGAAGGCTGTCATAGTAAGGCGAAATGACAGCGCCTGTATAGGCATTACCGCCGTCCAGACGGATTCCTTTTCCGGAACCGGAACGGTAAACGGTGATCTCACCGGTATCCGGCATGAAGTTGTTTGCCGGGTCTTCTGTGGTAACACGGGTCTGGATAGAATAGCCATCGCAGTGAACGTCATCCTGAGATTTGATGTTAATCTCATCAGAATCCAACGGATAACCTTCCGCTACCAGAATCTGGGATTGCACCAGATCAATATTTGTAATTTCCTCACTGACGGTATGTTCTACCTGAATACGAGGGTTCATTTCGATAAAGTATGGGTGGTTGTCTGCGTCAACCAGAAATTCCAGAGTACCGGCATTGCGATAGCCAACGGCTTTGGAAAGGCGGATAGCAGAGTCAAAAATAATCTGACGTGTTGCATCCGGAATAGAGAATGCCGGAGCATACTCTACGACTTTCTGATGACGGCGCTGTACGGAACAGTCACGGTCATACAGGTGAACCACATTTCCATAATTATCACCTAAAATCTGAACTTCGATATGCTTTGGCGCGCGAAGATATTTCTCAATGAAAATTTTGTCATCTCCAAACGCTTTTTTCGATTCATTTTTTGCTTCGTTAAATTCTTTTTCCAGATCTTCGATCGCGTTTACGATTCGCATACCACGTCCGCCACCGCCGTTGGAAGCTTTCAACATGATCGGAAAGCCGACTTCTACTGCAATTTTTGTTGCTGTATCAATATCTTTAATTGCGTAATCAACACCAGGAATAATCGGTACCTGGGCATCGATTGCCATTTTTTTGGAAGAAATTTTGTCACCCATTGCATTCATGATCTGACTGGAAGGTCCGATAAATACAATGCCGTTTCTTTCGCAGGCATCTACAAAATCCGGATTCTCTGATAAAAATCCGTATCCCGGATGGATAGCGTCAACGTTTGCTGTCAGAGCGATCTTGATGATGTTATCAATATCAAGATATGCGTCAATCGGTCCCTTTTCCGGGTTCAGCGGATAGGATTCATCTGCTTTGGAACGGAAGAGTGCATAACGGTCTTCCTTGGAATAAATGCTGACGGTTGTGATTCCAAGCTCGTTCAAGGCTCGGAATACACGGATGGCGATCTCGCCACGATTTGCTACCAGAACTTTTTTGAACTTTCTGATCTGTACCTGATTGTTCATGTATCATACTCCTTTTATCAATTGAAATAATTTTCCCCTTAGTGTCTTCTTAGAACGACACTATGTTTAAAAGTATAGGGAAGTTGAAAGAAAAATGCAAGAGAAAAAAAGAAAAAATTCAAAAAAGTATAAAAAAGTGATAATGTTAAATAAATAACAAGTAAAAATGCAGGAAATGATGCTGCATAATTCAAAAATAAAGTAAAAAGTGTATACTATGCAAGATTTACTGCAAGATAGTAACGTGATAACGTCATGGAAAATGCGTGAAACGGTGATGAAATTGCAAAAGATTTGTTGAAAAATAAGAGAAAAATTCGTTGCTTTTGGAGGATACGAAGTAAAATTTACAGTGAATGTAAATGAAAATATGCGTGTGACTCTGACAAATGTGAATTGAAGTAAATATTCAGAATCACAGCGCATTTAGTATAGAAATTATAAAATAATTAAAGGTTCACGATATTCGTTTTTTCGTTGAATACCGGATTTTGAAAAAAGAATCCTGTTGTATAAATTAGCTGCATAAACATCGAGATCCAGAAGTTTCTGTTGATCTGGTGCCAGTTCCAGGCGTTCTTTTGCAATTTTGCGCAGAAGTGGGATCTGACTGTGTGCCTGCAATTCCTTCAGCAAAGGTGAAGCATCTTTTCGGAAACCGAGGATGCGGGCATACGGTGCATAATGGTAAGTTTTGGCAGCTGTCAGAAGTTCTCCGTCAATGCCAAGTAAGGCGTGCAGAAGGTAACGGCTGATGGCTGTATAAGTCTGATTTTTTGTCTTTAAATCGGACACGAATTCAGACCAGCAGGTAAAAGATTCCAGTTTATTTTCAATGCGCTGTGCCAGATCAGAACGTGTGGCATCAGAGTCAGATGCAGTCGGATGCAGAAGCTGTCGCTGAAGTTCATAATATAATAAGTCAGAAAAATCATCTTCCTGCAAAAATGCATGATTTTCATATGCAGTCAGCAGCAGTTCGCGAACAGAATCAGGAACCGTGCGTGTCAGCATTTGATTCAGCATAACGGAAGTGATTTTCTGGTCAGAGTTATTCTGAAAAATAAATTTACGCAGGGCAGAAGCACTGGCAAATTTTGTATCGGTATCTGTATCATGATAGCCTGCACCGGTTCGTGTAACGACTGACGGTGTCAGTTTGCAGTTATGCCGACGGATTGCTTTCATATATTCAATAGCAAGGATGTTGTTTGGTGATGCAAGCAGCTGTTCAAACTGAGCAAGTGTGTTTGCGTCCATGGAATCTGAATGTATCTGCTGCAGACAGGTGAGTGCAGCTCTTGCCCGGGCTGTCGGAAAACTGTAACCGGATTTTAATGCCTGGTCCAGATGTTCCTGAAATGCAGGTGGTTCAAAGGCAAAAAAATCAGCCAGTTTGCCGAGCAGATCAATATCAGAAGCGGTGTTTGCCTCAGCGCCAAAACTGATGTTGGACACGACACCGAGGGCATCTAACAGACAGACTCCACCCTGTGCAAAATTTTCCGCACTGGAAGTAGCGGCGATGACCGGCAGTTCAATGACTAAGTCAATACCATTTTCCAACGCCATTTTTGCACGGTCATATTTGTTTAACAGGGCAGGGGCACCGCGCTGCACAAAGTCACCGCTGATGACGGCGATGCAGTAGTCTGCCTGCATATTTTTTCGTGTTTCTTCTATATGAAATGCATGTCCGTTGTGAAACGAATTATATTCTGCAATGATTCCAGTGACATTCATAGTATTTGATACTCCTGCGTTTATAAGTTTTTGCAACTAATTTTTTGCGTTATGGGCAATGTGGTAATTGTAGTGATAATATGGTACAATCTGCCCTTTTTTATTGGAAAAATCATAGCATGAATCATACAGAAAAACAAATAAATTTGAACGCAGAATAAACATTCCCCCGCTTCAAGTGCGTAGAGCACTAAGCGGTGGGTAAGGGGGATGCTTATGTCAGTGGGAGTTAAAAGCTCCCACTGACAGGTCGCAAAGCGACTGCGTTCATGAGCAAGTAGCGAAAGCGGATTGCGAATGAACGCTTTACGGAAAATCGGAATGGATATTGCTTTTTGGATAAAATATCATGTACGAAAACAAATGCAAAAGGAAAAACTTACAAAAAACCAGTTGGTAACCTCTTGCGAAACAGAAAATTTGAGATATAATAGAAAAGACAGGTATTTTGACGGAAAGTCAAAGTGAAAATGAAGGGAGAACATAAATAATGAACGTATTAGTAATTAACTGTGGTAGTTCATCACTGAAATATCAGCTGATCAACTCTGATACAGAGGCAGTACTTGCAAAAGGTCTTTGCGAGAGAATCGGTATCGACGGAAGACTTACATATCAGAAAGCGGGTCTTGACAAAGAGATTACAGAGGCTCCGATGCCTACACATAAAGAGGCTATCCAGCTTGTACTTGACGCTCTTGTAAATGAGAAAACAGGTGCAATCGCAAGCCTTGCAGAAGTAAATGCAGTTGGACATCGTATCGTACACGGTGGTGAGAAATTTGCTTCTTCAGCAGTTATCACACCAGAGATGCTTGCAGCAGTAGAAGAGTGTAACGACCTTGCACCGCTTCACAACCCGGCAAACTTAATCGGTATCCGTGCTTGCCAGGATCTGATGCCAGGCGTACCGATGGTTGGTGTATTCGATACAGCTTTCCATCAGACAATGCCAGAGAAAGCATACCTCTATGGACTTCCATATGAGTACTATGAGAAATATAAAGTAAGAAGATACGGCTTCCACGGAACAAGCCACAGCTTCGTATCCAAACACGTTGCTGAGTTTCTTGGCAAAGATCTTAACGATTCCAAGATCATCGTTGCTCACCTTGGAAACGGTGCTTCCATCAGTGCTGTATTAAACGGCAAATGCGTAGATACATCCATGGGTCTTACACCATTGGAAGGTCTTGTAATGGGAACACGTTCCGGTGATATCGATCCGGCTATCATGGAGTTTATCGCTAAAAAAGAGAACCTTGATATCGCAGGTGTTATGAACGTATTAAATAAAAAATCTGGTGTACAGGGTATTTCCGGACTTTCCAGCGATTTCCGTGACCTTGAGGAAGGTATGGAAGCTGGCAATGAGCGTGCAGCAGCAGCTATCGAAGTATTTAGCTACCGTGTAGCAAAATACATCGGTTCTTATGTAGCAGCAATGAACGGTGTTGATGTGATCGCATTCACAGCAGGTATCGGTGAGAACGCTCCGCTGGTTCGCTCTAAAGTATTAGCATACCTTGGATACCTTGGAATTACTGTAGATGAGGAAGCAAACGGCAAGAGAGGCGATGACATCGTAATCTCTACTCCGGATTCCAAAGTAACAGTTTGCGTCATCCCGACAAACGAAGAGCTTGCAATCGCAAGAGAGACAGTAGCATTAGTAAAATAATTGCTCCAGTTCACTCATCACATGAATTCTGGTAATGATCATGCTTGCATGAGAAATTACCGGAATACATAGTGATGAAGGGAGCGCCTTTTTATGAGCAAAAATAGGAGCGTAGCTACGGAGAGGCCCGAAGGGCGTTTTGCGAATGGCGCGTGTGAACTGCAAAATTATTACACAAAACACAAAAAATCTGTTGACAAAGGATGATGTTCTGTGTATAATCAATTGAGTGTGATTCAGAACAATTCACTTAGATTCAGATAAATTGGAGGTGTAACGAAATGTCTATTTGTCCAAAAAATAAATCTTCCAAAGGTAGAAGAGATAGAAGAAGAGCAAACTGGAAAATGTCTGCTCCGACTTTAGTAAAATGCAGCAAATGTGGCGAACTTATGGTTCCACACAGAGTATGCAAATCCTGTGGTTCTTACAATAAAAAAGAGATCATCGCAGTTGACTAATTGTCGAAATATGCAATGAAATGAAGGAGTTGAGAGAAATCTCAGCTCCTTTTTTTGCGTAAATAACACATCTTTTAATCTGATTTAGGTGATTCTTTAAATAAAGAAATGAAGAAGGTACAAAAAGGTGTGTGGAAGAGGGGGGGAATGTGCATTTATTGAAGCCGTTGCAGATGAAACAGGTTGTGGAGACGATACAGTAGCGTAAGGAAAATAGATAGTGGATTATAAAGTAGATCGATGCTGTGTAGTGTTGGAAAAAGATGCTGTCAGCATCATTTTCGAGTAAAGAGTAAAAATACAATTGTATATACAATATAAATAGTGTACAATGAATTATGTTATTAATTCGGAGAAAATGACAATATAAAATGACAACAAAGGAAAATAAAAAAGACCTCAACGTATGAAGTCTTTTGGATGCCGCACAATGCGGGCAATCGATATCGGATAAATCCTTATTTGCACTCACCTTGTAAGTTTGTGCTATTAGAATAGCACAGGTGAAGTTGTCTGTCAATAATAGGAGGTAAAAATGGGAACAGAAAAAACGTATTATCTTGGATTGGATATGGGAACAAATTCTCTTGGATGGGCGGTGACAGATCAAAATTATTATATATTAAGGGCAAAAGGAAAAGATTTGTGGGGCGTGCGTTTATTTGATGAAGCAAATACATCTGTAGAATGCAGAAATTTTCGGGTAAGCAGACGGCGCAGACAGAGAGAAGTAGCACGTATAGGTGTTTTGAGAGAATTGTTTTCCGATGAAATCGAAAAAGTTGATCCAGGATTTTTCCTCAGATTAGATGAAAGCAAATTTTTTGTAGAAGATCGTAGTGAAGATAATAAACAAAAATATGGTTTGTTTGCAGATAAATTGTTTTCCGACGTAGAATATTACGCAAAATACCCGACTGTTTTTCACTTGAGAAAAGAATTGATAAAATCATCGGAACCACATGATGTACGTTTGATTTTTCTTGCATTAGTTAATATGTTCAAACACAGAGGGCATTTTTTAAACAATTCATTGGGGATTGACGGGAAAAATGACAGCATAGGAGAGGCGTATCATACGTTTGTGGAAACTGCAAAAGAGATGGAAGTAGAGTTCCCGGAAAAATTATCTGATGAATGTCTGGAAGAAATTTTGAGTAGTAGTGATTCAAGAAAGAAAAAATCAGAATGTCTATTTGCAAAACTGGGACTTAATAAGAAGCAAAAGCGTGAAGTTCAGTTTGTAAATCTTATGTGTGGATTAAAAGGAAAATTATCAGATCTGTTTCCGTATAAAGAATATGACGAAGAACATAAGAAGCTGGCATTTTCATTTCAGGACTCTGATTACGAAGAAAAAGAAATTATGCTTCAGGAAATTTTAGATGATGATGAAATGGAACTGATTCAGGCAGTGAAAGAGATTTATGATAGTGGCATGCTGGCAGGAATCATGAAAGGTTATTCTTATTTGTCTATGGCGCGCGTTGCTTCTTACGAAAAGCACAAAGCGGATTTGAAAATTTTAAAATCCGTTTTGAAGAAATATAATGCAAAAGAATATTTTGAAATGTTTCGCAATGAAACTGCAAAAGCAGGAAGTTATAGTGCCTATGTTGGCAGTGTGAATTACCATGGAACTTATCGACGGGGATTAGAGGGCGGAAAGCAGGAAGATTTATATAAGCGGATAAAAAAGACCGTAGAAAAATTTCCACAGGATGATGCAGAGGTAAGTTATATTTTAAGTGAAATGGAAAAGGAAAATTTTCTCCCGAAGCAGCTGACGGCATCCAATGGTGTTATTCCGAATCAGGTACATGCAAGAGAAATGAAAGCTATTTTGCAGCAGGCAGAACAGTATCTTCCTTTTTTGCAGGAAAAAGATGAGCGTGGACTTAGTGTTTCTGATAAAATTCTGCAATTGTTTATGTTCCAAATTCCTTATTATGTTGGTCCGTTGGGGCAGCAGTATAAAGATAAAAAAGGATATAATGTATGGGCAGAAAGAAAAGAGTCTGGAAAAGTGTATCCGTGGAACTTTACAGAAAAAATTGATATGAAACAGAGCGCAGAAAAGTTTATTCAGCGCATGGTAAGACACTGTACGTATTTGTCAGGAGAGACCGCATTACCGAAACAATCGTTATTGTATGAAAAATATCAGGTTCTGAATGAGTTAAACAATTTGCGGATCAGAGGAGAAAGAATTTCTGTTTCTTTAAAGCAGGAGCTTTATCATGAACTTTTTGAAACGGGAAAGAAAGTTTCCATGAATCGTCTGACTAATTACTTGATTCAGAACGGAATTATAACAAAGGAAGAAAAAGAGATTGCTATTTCTGGTATCGATGGTGGATTCCAAAACTCGTTGTCTTCGCTTGGAAAGTTTAAGGGAGTATTCGGAGATGCGGTATATTCAGATGAATACAAAAAAATGATGGAAGATATCATTTTCTGGGGAACCGTGTATGGCGATGGAAGAAAACTTTTAAAGGAAAAAGTAGAAGAAACATATGGAACGCAGCTTTCTGATGCACAGAAGAAACGCATTTATGGATTTAAGTTTTCCGGATGGGGAAGACTGTCAAAAGAATTTTTAACAATGTCAGGCGCATCAAAAGAAGATGGCGAAATTAAAGGTTTGATCCAGGCAATGTGGGATACGAACTGCAATCTGATGGAACTGTTGAGTGACCGTTTTACATATAGAGATACTTTGGATGAAATGGTTGAGACAGCTGAAAAACCATTGTCAGAGTGGACAATTGAAGATCTTGATGAAATGTATTTGTCTGCACCAGTAAAACGTATGGTTTGGCAGACAATTCGGGTGGTAGAAGAATTGCAACAGGTGCTTGGCTGTCCACCGAAGCGTATTTTTGTGGAAATGACTAGATCAGATGGTGAAAAAGGAAAACGTACCGTATCCAGACAGAAAAAATTACTGGAATTGTACAAGGCACTTGGAAAAGAAGGAAAGTCATGGAGCGAAGAATTAAGTGGTACTTCAGATAGCCAGTTAAGAATTAAAAAATTGTATCTGTATTATCTACAGATGGGAAAATGCATGTACACAGGAGAGAATATTAAGCTGGATCAGTTGATGAATGATAATCTGTATGATATTGATCATATTTATCCAAGACATTTTGTCAAGGATGATAATATCGGTAATAATCTGGTGTTAGTTAAAAAAGAAAAAAATGCGCACAAGAGTGATAGTTTCCCGATTGAAAATGAAATTCGTACCAAAATGATGCCATATTGGAAAATGTTGCGTGAAAAAGGATTTATGACAGAAGAAAAATACAATCGTCTGACCAGAAAAACAGCATTTTCAGATGAAGAAAAAGCGGCATTTATCAGCAGACAACTTGTGGAAACAAGTCAGGGAACCAAAGCGATTACGAACATTTTTAAGCAGGCATTTTCAAATTCGGAAATTGTATTTTCAAAAGCCAGTGTAGTGTCTGATTTTCGTAAAAAATTTAACTGTTATAAGGTGCGTTGCGTGAATAACTATCATCATGCGCATGATGCTTATTTAAATATTGTGGTTGGAAATACGTATCGGGTAAAATTTACGATTAATCCATTGAATTTTGTAAAAGAGGCAAAGAAAAATCCGGATAGTGATGAGAATCGTTATAATATGGATAGAATTTTTACCTGGAGTGTAAGGCGAAATGGTGAAGAAGCGTGGATCGCACAGACAAGAGAAAATCCGGGAACTATTCAGACGGTGAAAAAATATTTGGGTAAAAATTCACCATTGATGACGAAGATGGCACATGAAAAACATGGTGGTTTGACGCAGAAAGCTACGATATGGAGTGCTAAGAAAGCGGCAAGTGGTAACACGGATGCATATATTCCTGTGAAGATGAATGATGCAAGACTTGCGGATGTAACAAAATATGGTGGTGTAACATCGATTGCTGTTGCCGGCTATACGTTAGTGGAATGTGAAGTAGCAGGGAAAATGGTGAGAAGTCTAGAGGCATTGCCGATATATCTGGGAGGATCGGATAATCTGACGGAAGAACAGATGGTGGAGTATTTTACAAAAACACTTCAGTTGGAGAATAAGAAAAAGCAGGTAACAAATGTCCGAATTTGTAAAAAAATGATACCGAGTGATTCGTTAATTAAATATAATGGCTTTTACTATTATTTAGCGGGTAAAACTGGTAATCAAATTGTTATAATAAGTGCAGTGCAGCTTTGCCTGTCAGCAGAACAAATGTTATATGCAAAAAAGATAGAAAAAGCATGTGTTTCTGGATATTTTGAAGAAAAAGATAAACATGGTAAAGTGATTATTTCGAAGGAAAAGAATCAGAAAATGTATGATTTGTAGTAAAAAGAATGGGGCTATAGGAAACACTATTATAAATGGAAGAACGGTGTTTATGGAGATAAGTGTTGAAAATCAATGTAAAGTGCTTCAACAGGTATTTTTGAATTTTCAGAGTGGAATAGGAGTAGATCTTACGACAATTGGTGGAAGTAATAGATCAGGAGTCACATGCTTAAATAAAAAAGTCTCAAATGCCGAAGAATTAAAACTGATAGATCAGTCTGTGACAGGCATTTTCAGCAGGGAAATAAACCTGCTGACAATATAGTATGAGCTGGAGAACAGTTGTAGTATCTTCCAGTGCTAAGTTAGATTATCAAATGGGATATCTGGTAGTGCGAAAAGATACTACAACAAAAATTCATCTGGGAGAAATTCGTACGTTAATGATTGAATCTACAGCGGTTTCTCTGACAGCAGCTTTATTATCAGAATTGATAGAAAAGAAGGTAAAGGTTATATTTTGTGATGAAAAAAGAAATCCTTCTTCTGAGTTAATGCCATATTATGGATCACATGATTGTAGTTTGAAAATTAAACGACAAATAGCATGGACAGATGATATTAAAGGTGCTGTTTGGACAGAAATTGTTTGTGAAAAAATCCGTCAGCAGAAATATTTATTGCAGGAACTTGGAAAAGTGGAAGCTGAGTTGCTACAAGGGTATCTGGAAGAAATCACTTACGGAGATGCGACCAATCGTGAAGGTCATGCGGCAAAGGTATATTTTAATGCATTGTTTGGAAAAGATTTTACCAGAACGGATGATCTGCTCATTAATGCAGCGTTGAATTATGGATATAGCATTTTACTTTCTGCTTTTAACAGGGAAATTGTTTTGAATGGTTATCTGACACAGTTAGGGTTGTTTCATGATAACATGTTTAATCAATTCAATTTGGCTTCCGATTTGATGGAACCATTCAGACCACTAGTGGATTGTATGGTTTTGCAAATGATGCTTGTGGAATTTGAACGTTTACAAAAAATGGAACTGGTTAATTTGCTGAACAAAGAAGTGATAATTAATGAGCGATGTGAACTTATCAGTAATGCGATAAAAATATATTGCAAAAGTGTTTTTGATGCATTAGAAGACGCAGATGTATCATTGATTCGGTTTTATAAAAAATGAGTTATCGATATATGAGAATACTAGTGATGTTTGATTTGCCAGTTGAAACAGAAACAGAACGACGCAATTATCGAATGTTTCGTAAACATTTGATAAAAAGTGGATTTTTGATGTTGCAGGAATCAATCTATTGTAAACTGGCACAAAATACGACAGTGGCAGATGCTATTATTGCAAATGTGCGGAAAAATAAACCTGAGGAAGGTCTGGTTCAAGTATTGAAAATTACAGAGAAACAATATTCTAAAATGGAATATATAGTGGGTGAATCAAAATCCGATGTGTTAGACAGTGATGAAAGGTTGGTAGTATTGTGAAAATTGTTTACGGAGAACGGGAAATTATTCTGGAGTTTCGTGAAAGTGAGGTACAGGTGATTACGATAGAAAATAAGAAATATTTTTGTGAGTTTTTACAGAATCTGTATAATCAAAGTCAGGGAATGGAAGGAAAAATTATATTATCAGAAGGCGAAAAAACATTGCCTTTAAATAAATATGCGGAAATAATATGGAATCCGTTCTCCGTAGATATTAATAATAAAAAAATACTTGGAAAACTCTATCATGAATTAAAAGATATTTCATCAGAAGAACAGTATCGTGAAATATGTGAATTAAATTCAGAGATTGTTCGGTATTTAGATGAACTGAGCTTGAAGGTTTCATATCCAATTCAGTTTCAATTAGAAATGGATGTACTTGATCTGTATAAAATGTATGGGGTTCAGTTAGAAAAAGAAGGACAAAATATGTTTGAAATTCTTTTAGAATATATGAAAATTGTGGAGTTTTTATGTGGGATACACCTGATCATATTTGTGAATGTGAAAAATTATTTGTCAGAAATGCAGTTACAGGAATTGTATAAAACAGCGTTTTATTATAAAATAAATTTGTTATTGATTGAGGCTCATCAAAGTAAATGTTTGAAAAGTGAAAATAATCAATTAATAGATAAAGATTTGTGTTTTATAAATTACTAAATGACTTACGCATATTACCAGTGTGTTTTGGTTCGGTGATAATCTCATTTGAGGTTTGAGAACCTTGTAAGTTTGTAAGAGTGTAAAACTGATTGCCTGATACAGGAACACATCCCATGGTTTGAGAACCTTGTAAGTTTGTAAGAGTGTAAAACTTTTCTATCAGGGTAAAAGATGGAACGGCGGTTTGAGAACCTTGTAAGTTTGTAAGAGTGTAAAACTCAGCAGAGAAGTAACGAAGATCCGTATGGGTTTGAGAACCTTGTAAGTTTGTAAGAGTGTAAAACAAGCAGAGAATATGTTTTCAAACTTCCAGAGTTTGAGAACCTTGTAAGTTTGTAAGAGTGTAAAACATCAAAAACAAAAGTCTCAGTATCAACTGTGTTTGAGAACCTTGTAAGTTTGTAAGAGTGTAAAACTTCTGAACCGGAAAAACCTCTGTTATTTTGGTTTGAGAACCTTGTAAGTTTGTAAGAGTGTAAAACTTTTACATGGCGAAAATTTCCATTTAATAGTTTGAGAACCTTGTAAGTTTGTAAGAGTGTAAAACAACTTGTCAATTAAAATAAGAAATTACAAGTTTGAGAACCTTGTAAGTTTGTAAGAGTGTAAAACTATGTACTTCTTTTTTATATTTTGTTGCCAGTTTGAGAACCTTGTAAGTTTGTAAGAGTGTAAAACAAAGGATGCCGTTGTGTGTGTAGTTGTTCCGTTTGAGAACCTTGTAAGTTTGTAAGAGTGTAAAACTGTTTCCTTTTTATAGTTCTTTTTTTCCTATGTTTGAGAACCTTGTAAGTTTGTAAGAGTGTAAAACTCATTTTTTCATCACATCGAACTTGTAACGGTTTGAGAACCTTGTAAGTTTGTAAGAGTGTAAAACTATAAAATTGATACTAGATGTGATTTTAGGGTTTGAGAACCTTGTAAGTTTGTAAGAGTGTAAAACAAATCTCTAAAAGATTACAACATAAACGACGTTTGAGAACCTTGTAAGTTTGTAAGAGTGTAAAACTTGATGCTTTGGCATAACAAATATAACCATGTTTGAGAACCTTGTAAGTTTGTAAGGGCGTATATATAAAATAAAGTGCAGAACCGGCATCAGATAATGTGATTTATACCATTGCTGGACAACACTGTCAGTTCAATGAATTTTTGGCCTTATTCCTATATAATATATTAAGTTAAAGCTGTAGCCGTATCGAAAAAATATCTGGAATTATTTCCGGAAAAGTGTTACACTGATAATGCATCATGTTTCGGGATGGAGAAGATCACGGAGGTATCAAAATGCAACCAATGTACGTATCAATTCAACAAAAAGAAACAGGTAATCGGATCAAGAGATTGCTGAAAGAGAATGGTTATACGGTCAAAGATGTTCAGGGCGCCATGGGATTTGAAAATCCTCAGGCGGTGTACAAATGGCTGGCTGGCAGATCCTTACCAAGTATTGACAATTTCATTATTTTAAGCAGATTACTGCATACTAGTATAGAAGATATCCTCGTCGTTGACGGGGATATTGTTCGTTTGCGGAGGATATTGTTTTTTGTAAACCAACAGTTCAGTGACAAGCAGGATATTAAGGTTTATACTGAATACAACAACAAAGAATAAATGCCAATAATTAGGGGGGATCTGTTATGCAGAAGATGACATCCGCATATGCAAATAAAAAATTAAAGAGTCTGGAAGAGGATAAATCATTTTGGGTAAATAAAGAAGCAACTGCATGTACCTATGTTGCTGCAATTAATGAGGAACCGGTGATTCCGGAATATGATTATAAGGAAGTGGCACAGACCATTGAAGAGATCGATGCTAAGATGGCAGTGCTCAAGCATGCTATTAATCTGAACAATGCTATGGCAAAAGTTCCGGTTGGCGATGAGAAGATGAGTATTGATACAATTTTGATTAAAATGGCGCAGTTAAACAAGCGGAAAAGTGTCCTTGATATGATGCGTAAAAATCTTCCGAAAGAGAGGGAGGACAATTCTTATAGAATCAGAAATGCAGTACCGGAATATCGCTACATCAACTATGATTTAGCCTTGATCAAACATGAGTACGAGCGGGTATCAGATAGGATTTTGCAAATGCAGATGGCGCTTGATAAGTATAATCAGACGGTAGAATTTGAGGTAGATCTCTAAGGGATAGGATTTCCTTAATAATTTTTCAGTTGATTTTCTAATAAAATAGCGAAATTTTCCGTACAGGATCATACATAGCTTTACAGTTCAGATAGGTTATTGTTTATTGATATTGTCTGTTTTGTTATGTGTTATGACATAAAGTTATGGTTCAAAGTTCAGGTTTCCTTTTGGGGAAAAATTAATGAAGATGATCTTGTAAAAAACCTGCGGGAAACTGTTTGTGTGGAGGTTCGGTTACATACACAGTATGCGGATTGCGAATGTCCGCTTTACCGGGATAAGACGGTTTCACTGTTTTGATTGTGTAACATAATAAGCAGTGGTTACTTATATCAGGAGAAAAACGCACATGAAAAAATATATATCACTGGACAAGCGCAGTAAGAAGGCGCAAAAAGAATATTACGCAGGATTTCGACGCACCTGGGATGGTGTGAATCCTGAGACCAGAATAATGCCGAATGGAAAGGCATACAACCGAAAAAAGGATAAGGAAAAATTGCGAAAAAGCGACTGTTTATCGGAAAATGGATTTGCAGTCGCTTTTTTTATGAAAATATTTATGAAAAATCGTTCATTGACATCTGTTTTATCTCTGATAAAATAGGATAGACATGTTTATAGATCATGAGAGAATGAAAAGGTGACAGAACATATGAGCAAAATTGGATTAATCGTAGAAGGCGGCGGAATGAAATGTGCCTACAGCGCGGGAATTTTGGATGCTTTCATAGATGAAAATATTACATTTGACTATGCCATTGGTGTGTCAGCGGGATCTGCTAATGTGGCATCCTTCCTGGCAGGACAGCGTGGACGTAATCTTCGTTATTATACAGACTGGATCAAAGATCCGGGATATTTCGGAGTGAAAAGTTTTATCAAAACCGGAAATCTGTTTGGATTGCAGCATATTTACGGCGATATGACAAACTCTACCGGTGTGGATCCGATTGATTTTCCGACGCTGAGCGCTAATCCGACAGAATATTGGATTGTGGCGACCGACGCGACAACGGGAACACCGGTATATTTTCCGAAGAGTAAGATGAAACAGGATGATTATCGTTGCATTATGGCTTCCTGCGCATTGCCTGCGGCCTGTAAACCGATTGAAATCGACGGAAAACTATATTATGATGGGGGCGTGACGGATGCGATTCCGGTACAGCGTGCCCTGGATGATGGTTGCGACAAGATTGTTGCGATTTTGTCCAAACCGCGAGGATTTGTGAAGAAGCCGGAAGGCATGCGCTTCTTATATAGCAGAATGTGTCGCAAATTCCCTAATACAGTAAAAGCGTTGGATAACCGCCATATCATGTATGGAAAATGCCAGAAACAGCTGTTTGATCTGGAGAAAGAAGGCAAGGCATTTATTTTTGCGCCGAGCAATCCGCCGAAAATGAGTACATACACCATGGATCGGGAAGTGGAGCAGCAATTATATGACCTTGGAATGAAGGATTTTCATGATGCAGAAAATCAGTTGAAAACTTTTCTGAGGGGATAAGAAAAATCGGTTGATTTATACATAGACATAGTGTATATTTTTTAGTGAATGGAGAAGAGACGGAGGAAAAAGTATGAGCGAAACAGTCCGCGTAGTAGTGGATGCCATGGGCGGCGATAACGCACCGGGAGAAATTGTAAAAGGTGCTGTACAAGCTGTTCAGGCAGAAAAGGATATCAAAGTATTTCTGGTAGGCAGACAGGATGCTGTCAATGCAGAACTTGAGAAATACACATATGATAAGGAAAAAATCGAAGTCGTACATGCCGAGGAAGTCATTGAGATGGCAGAGCCGCCGGTAAATGCGATTCGTAAGAAGAAACAGTCATCTCTGGTAGTCGGAATGAATATGATTAAGCATCAGGAAGCAGATGCCATTGTGACAGCAGGAAGTACAGGCGCTACTTTGGTAGGTGGTCAGGTGCTGGTTGGAAGAATTAAAGGCATTGAGCGTCCGCCATTGGCGCCGTTAGTTCCGACGGAGAAGGGAGTTTCACTTCTGATTGACTGTGGAGCAAACGTGGATGCGCGTCCGTCACATCTGGTGCAGTTCGCCCAGATTGGATCTATTTATATGGAAAACATTGTCGGAATTAAGAATCCGAGAGTGGCAATCCTGAATATCGGAGCAGAAGAGGAAAAAGGCAATCAGCTGGTGAAAGAGACATTTCCGCTACTGAAAGAATGTCCTGGTATTAATTTTATCGGAAGTATTGAAGCACGCGAGATTCCACATGGTGGCGCAGATGTCATCGTCTGTGAGGCATTTGCGGGAAATATCGTATTGAAATTGTACGAGGGTGTCGCAGCGACCTTACTTTCCAAGGTAAAAGAAGGGCTGATGTCATCTCTCCGGTCTAAAATTGGAGCACTTTTGATTAAACCTGCATTAAAACAGACGTTGAAGTCCTTTGATGCTTCCCAGTACGGTGGAGCCCCTCTGCTTGGACTGAACGGTCTGGTGATCAAAACACACGGCAGTGCGAAAGCGATTGATGTGAAGAATTCCATTCTTCAGTGTGTGACTTTCAAACAGCAGGATATTAATGGTAAGATCAAAGAGCATATTATTGTAGAAAAATAACAGGGAGGGAGGATTTGCATCATGGAGTTTGATAAAATCAAAAATATCATCAGCGAAGTGTTAAGCATTGATGCTGACGGTATTACAGAAGAGACTACTTTTGTGGATGATCTTGGAGCAGATTCCTTGGATATTTTCCAGATTATTATGGCAATCGAGGAAGAGTTTGAGATTGAGATTCCGACAGAAGAAGCAGAAAAAATCACAACTGTTGGCGATGCTGTAGAGCAGATTAAGAAAGCATTGTAAGAATCAGTATAACAAGAAAATGGATGCTGTTGCAGTGAGTATTTTTGCAGCAGCATCCATTTGTGGATTAAACAGGAGGAAAAAATGGAACAGATCAAAGAGTTTCAGGAGAAAATCGGTTATCAGTTTCAGCAGGAAGGTCTGCTTCGTCAGGCGTTGATGCACAGTTCTTATGCTAATGAGCATCGGATGAAAAAATTATCCGACAATGAGCGTCTGGAGTTTCTGGGCGATGCAGTTCTGGAAATTGTAACCAGTGACTTTTTATATCATGAGCATACAGATGTGCCGGAGGGAGAACTGACCCGTGTGCGTGCAAGTATTGTATGTGAGCAGACATTGGCCTTTTGTACCAGAGCACTGAATCTGGGAGATTATCTTTTCCTTGGAAAAGGCGAGGATCAGACTGGCGGCAGAAAGAGAAAATCTATTTTGTCAGATGCATTTGAGGCAATTATCGGAGCTATTTATCTGGATGGTGGTTTTGCTAATGCAAAAGAGTTTATTCACCGTTTTGTGCTGAATAATGTGGAGCATATGCAGCTCTTTTATGATAGCAAGACTATCCTGCAGGAGATCGTGCAGGGAGATGAACATAGCGGAAGGCTGGAATATGTGCTGGTAGATGAGAGTGGTCCGGATCACAACAAGAATTACACCGTAGAAGCACGTATCGGAAACAAGAGCTACGGCAGTGGTGAGGGACATACAAAGAAGGCAGCGGAACAGGAAGCTGCTTATCAGGCAATTCTGATGCTGAGAAAGAAGGACAAGTAGATAGACGCAGAATCGGTTGCAGGATTTTGAACGCAGAATAAGCATTCCCCCCGCTTCAAGTGCGTAGAGCACTAAGCGGTGGGTAAGGGGGATGCTTATGTCAGTGGGAGTTAAAAGCTCCCACTGACAGGTCGCAAAGCGACTGCGTTCATGAGCAAGTAGCGAAAGCGGATTGCGAATGTCCGCTTTATGTTATGTGAGAATAAACGGAGGAATGTATGTATCTTAAATCAATCGAGGTACACGGTTTTAAATCCTTTGCCAATAAAATTGTATTTGAGTTTCATAACGGAATTACCGGTATCGTAGGTCCGAACGGAAGTGGAAAAAGTAACGTTGCGGATGCGGTGCGCTGGGTGCTTGGTGAGCAGAAGGTAAAACAGCTGCGAAGTTCCAGTATGCAGGATGTTATTTTTGCAGGAACGGAGAACCGAAAACCGGTGAGTTTTGCCTATGTGGCGATTACGTTAGATAACTCCGATCACAAGCTTCCTCTGGATTATAATGAAGTGACGGTGGCGCGACGGGTGTATCGTTCCGGTGAGAGTGAGTATCTGATTAACGGCACACAATGTCGTCTGAAGGACGTCAATGAACTTTTTTATGATACCGGTATTGGTAAAGAGGGATATTCTATCATCGGTCAGGGACAGATCGATAAGATCCTGAGTGGAAAACCGGAAGAACGTCGTGAATTGTTTGATGAGGCTGCTGGAATTGTAAAATTCAAGCGAAGAAAAGCAACGGCGTTGAAAAAACTGGAAGACGAACAGCAGAATCTGGTGCGTGTCAACGATATTTTGTCAGAGTTGGAACGGCAGGTAGGACCGTTGGAGCGTCAGGCAGAGCATGCCAAAATTTATCTGAAGAAAAAAGAAGAATTAAAAAACTGTGATCGAAATCTGTTTTTATTTGAGATGGGCCGTATGAATGCAGAACTGCGGGAATTGGAGCAGAAATGTGGCATTACGGAGCATCAGCAGCAGGAAGCGACACAGAATTTTGAAAAAGCAAAAGCCAGATACGAAGAACTGGAAGAAAATGTTGCAAAAGCGGATGAACAGATCAGTGTGTTGCAGCAGCATATGAATGAAACCGGTGTTTCCAGAGAAAAACTGGAAGGTCAGATCAACGTATTGCGGGAGCAGATCCATACGGCGCAGCAGAATGAAGAACATGTGAAAAGTCGTATTGAAGCGTTGGAGGCTGATATAGAGCGTCAGAGAAAATCCGGTGAGGAGTACAGTGGTCAGCAGGCGGAACTGGAAGAAAAAATCCGGGAGACGGAGCAGAAAAAGACAACTTTAACGGAACGTCTGGAGAATCTGCGAAAAGAAACGGCCGCTATGGAACAGCGGATTGAAGACGGCAAAGCAGAGATTTTACGACTGCTGAATGCCCGTGCTTCCATGAAAGCAGAGCAGCAGCGTCTGAAAACCATGCAGGAGCAGGCTTCTATCCACCGGGCGCAGTTAAATAAAGAGCTGCTGGAACAGAAAAGCGGCGGAAATGATGTCAGTGGTTTGCTGCAGAAGCAGGAAAAAGAGCTGACAGAACTGAAAGAAAACATTGTTTCCATGGAAGAAGAAAAGACTTCTATTGAGCAGAAACGAAATAACTGGCGGCAACAGTTTGAAGAACTGCGTGGAAAGATGGATCAGTGCAAGGAGCAGTTCCATAAGGACAGTTCCCGTCTGGAATCTTTGCGCAATATCGCAGAGCGTTATGACGGCTATGGAAACAGCATTCGGCGCATCATGGAGCGCAAGGAAGAAACGCCGGGAATTCACGGTGTTATTGCGGATCTGATCAAGGTGGACAAGCGGTATGAGACAGCTATTGAAACTGCTTTAGGCGGAAGTATCCAAAATATCGTAACTGATAACGAGGATACGGCCCGCCAGATGATCGAATATCTGAAGAAGAACCGTTATGGCCGTGCCACATTTTTACCATTGACCAGTGTGTCTGCACCGGAACATGTGCAGGCGGAAAAAGCACTTGGCGAAACAGGGGTCATCGGAATTGCAAGCAGTCTGGTGCATA
>UMLM01057500.1_pt1 | contig 69231 bp, 55 predicted proteins | sample 1966571 | NCBI WGS metagenome assembly UMLM01 (sample SAMEA4836203, study PRJEB28245) | human gut metagenome | biome: gut microbiome; material: fecal sample | place: Denmark | collected 2008 | reverse complement strand
TCAGACAGATGCAGCTGCTTCAGCTTGATATGTTAGTTGAGTTAGACCGTGTCTGCCGCGAGAATAATATTAATTATACGATTTTTGGTGGAACACTTCTTGGAGCTGTCCGACATAAAGGATATATTCCGTGGGATGACGACGCAGATGTTGCCATGTTGCGTGAAGATTATGATAAATTCAAAAAAATAACAGACCAGTTAAATTCAGAAATCTGTTATTTTCAGGATCATGATACGGATCCGGAATATCGCTGGGGTTATGGAAAGTTAAGAAGAACAGGCACAACTTATGTGCGCGTAGGCCAGGAGCATTTAAAATGTAAAACAGGTGTTTTTATTGATGTTTTCCCTATGGACGACATTCCACATTCAACCATCGGCCAGATGCTGAATGATTTTTACTGTTTCTGTCTGCGAAAAATTCTGTGGTCTGAAGTAGGAAAATACAGTACTTCCGAGGACGGAATTCACAGATTATATTATAAGATCGTATCTCATATATCACCGTCTTGGGTGTTTAAACGTGTGGAAAAAATTGCTGAAAAAAGCAGAAACAGCAGTACAAACCGAGTTCGTACATTGTTGTTTCCGGCGACAGGAAAGCTGTATCGGAAAAGAGAGAACAGCTTAAAGACCAGATACGGTATGCCAAAGGAATGGTTTCTGGATTTGCAGGAATATGAATTTGAAGGAAAGAAACTGATGGGTACCAGAGATTATGATACAATCTTAAAATATATTTATAATGATTATATGAAATTGCCACCAGAAGATAAAAGAGATCCACATGCACCGGTTTCAAGTTACTTTTTTGGATAAAGGAGAAGAACATTGATAAGAAAATGCTGCGTGGAAGATATAGAATATCTGAAAGGTATAATTAAAAAAGATATATTTCAAAACGTGTATCTGTATATTGATACAAGTACCTATGGATTTGAAAATCAGGATATCCAGACTTGGATTATTTCTGATTCTGAGGCGGATACGGTAATTGTATATAAATATTATAACAGTCTGCAGATTTTTGGAATATCAGATCCAAGTGATGAAAATATAAGAGAAATATGTTTTTTGATTGAAAAAAATGACAGTCAAATGTTGTCGGGATCAGTAGAATTGATACGAAAAATCTCCTGCCTGCTTTCAGAATGGAAAAAAACAGAAGGCATTATCATGAAAGCCGGGCAGGAAGCGGCAAAAGTTGATTCAGAAGTCTGCAAGGCAAGTGTGGATGAGTGTTATGAAATCGCATCACTTATTTGTGCAGATGAAGGAATCGGCGGACATTATTCTGTGGCACTATTAGAAGAACAGCTGCAAGATAGAATGAAAAACTGGCATTGCCAAAATTTTGTCTTAAAAGAAAATGGAACAATCGTTGCACATATGGGAACATATGCAGATGTGGAAGGTCTTGCAGTTTTAGGCGGATTGGTAACGGCTCCGGCAGCACGGGGACAGGGATACGGAAAGCGTGTACTGCAAAGCCTGACGGCACAGGTGATAAAGGAGCAGAAAGTTCCAGTATTATATTGTTATGAACAAAATGTAATGGACTGGTATAGACATCTTGGCTGGACACAGGTTTATAAATGTGCGAAGCTGGAACGTAAATGACAGGAGGAATACTGGTGCCAAATCTGATGGAAAAAAGTAGGATGATAAAATCCAATAGCAGGGAAAGTGTTGCCACAAAACAGAAAGAATATAACTGGGGAATCGATTTTTTACGGATTGTTTCCATGTTTATGGTTGTATGTCTTCATATGCTTGGAAGAGGTGGAATCCTGGATTATGCCCCTTTTTTATCCGGAAAATATGAAGTGGTGTGGCTGATTGAAATCGCTGCTTACTGTGCGGTAAACTGCTATGCATTAATTTCCGGATATGTGGGAATACATGGAAAATACCGGTATTCAAACTGGGTACTACTGTGGCTGAGAGTATTATTTTATTCCGTTCTGATTACAGTTTTTTTCAAATTTGCTGCACCTTCTGTAGTGGGACGGTATGAGTGGACAAGTGCGATCTTCCCGACATCGAGAGAACAATACTGGTATTTTACAGCGTATACAGGATTGTTTCTCCTGATCCCGGTACTTAATTTTTTTGTATCGCATGCATCAAGAAAACAATTGAAACTGGTTGTTATGTTGGGGATTGTACTGTATTCTGTATTGCCGGAATTATTCAGACGGGATATTTTTGTTACGAAAGAGGGATACAGTCCAATCTGGATGATCGTTTTGTATATTATTGGCGGTTATCTTGGAAAATACCAGGGATGGAAGAAAAAATCAAAACGACACCTTGGTTTTATTTATATCGTATGCATAGCGGTAACCTGGTTAGGAAAATTTGTGATTGAACATCATCGTTTTGGTGTGAGTGGAGATACGAATCAGACAACATTTCTGGTGAGTTACACATCACCGACCATACTATTGGCCGGAATTGCACTGGTTATACTTTTTTCAAAGCTGAATGTAACTGAAAAATGGAAGAAGTTCATAAAACTATTTGCACCGGTCTCATTCAGTGTATATCTGATACATTTCCATCCATTGGTGAAAGCGTATATATTGCAGGATCGATTAAAGGGACTATTAAATTATAATGTGGTGCTGATGCTGCTGGCATTTCTGGCAATTGTTGTATCGGTATATTTTATATGTTCTTTTATTGATATGATCAGGGAATATATATTTAAAAAATTGAAAGTGAAAGATAGACTGATAAAACTGGAACATAAATATCTTGGAAATACCTGGGATAACATAGAAAGAAAGGGTTAACAAATGGAATCAGTATCTATGAAAAAAATGTGGGACTCTATCTGGAAGCATAAAAAAATCATAATCATATTTGTGCTGCTCTGCTTTGTGGCAGGAGCCGGTCTGGGTGTAAAGAAAGCGAAATCTGCATCATCCGCATCTGAAGTACAGAAGATTGAAGATTATAAGAGTGGCCTTGATAAGTATGCGGAGGTTATGAAGAATATTGAAGCAAATATTTCAACCACGCAGGATCAGATTGATGCTTTGCAGAGTTATTGTGATTCATCTATCTATATGAAGCTTGATGCACTAAATGTAAATGTGGCTTCTGTGCAGTACCGTATTACCGTGAATGGTACAGACAACACACAGGTCTCTTCATCTGGTGTAAGTGAAAAAGTTACAGATATTATAAACGAGTTAACTGCATATGTGAAAAATGGTGAATGGAAAGCTGCGGTAGAAGAAAAATTGACGGATGTGCCGGTAGAATATTTGCCGGAAGTGGTTGGCAGCAATTCAACCGGAAATATTTTTACTTTGACTGTTATGCATTATGATGCTGATCAGGCAGCAAAAATCAGTAAGGTAATTGATGAGCAGATTCAGAAATATGCTGCTTCTACATTAAAAGAAAACGGTGATTTTTCATTTTCTGTTATTTCAAGCAATGTATCTGCCAAGGCAATACCAGAGGTACAGTCAGCACAAAACAGTTATCTTACTTCATTGAAAAACTATAAAGACAGCCTGTCTGATCTGCAAAAAGATCAGTTATCACAGCAGATATCAGAGAAGGGTTATATAAAGGACTATAAACCAGACAGCATGGATGCACCAAGTGCAAAAAAAGTGCTGGTTCAGTATGCCGCTCTGGGAATCATTGCCGGACTGGTGATCAGTTGTGCTCTATTAGCGCTTTTATATGTGTTAAGTGATAAATTAAAAGGAAAAGAAAATATAAAGGCGGCCGGAATTACTGTTCTTGGTAATTATTCCGCAAAAGAGGGATATCGTCCGGCATTGGAACGCGAAATGATAGATTTTGATCTGATCAGAAAAGAACATTCTGTTGAACAGGTATTTTTTGGAATGCTGAGTGATGCGGAAATTGTACAGAAAGCTGTGCAGGAATATCAGGTTGCAATGGAAAAGAAATCATTTGGTGTAGAAGTCGGAAGCAATATTGAGAATGATTCTGAGATGATGAAGCGATTCGTTGAAATTGGAAACTGTATTTTATTTGTTGAAGTCGGAAAAACCACATACACACAGATCAAAGCTTATTTGGAAATTTGCAAAAAATTTAATGTTTCTGTTTTAGGATGTGTTGTAGTTGAATAATTATGAAAATATTAAGTAAAACAAAACGGAAAATGTTGTCCGGAATAAATAAACCGAGTGCAGGAGAACAATTGTACCTGTTGGCATTTTTTATTTTTCTGATCAGTGAGACGTTTTCGACAACCATGTTTCAACTTCCGGGGAGTGCATATACACTTTGCAAAGCAGTGTCATGTTTATTGCTAATTATAAAAGTGTTTCGATTTGATGAATTCTCGAGAAAAACATTTTTTATATTTGTATTATTAATACTGGAAACTATTCTGGTATATGTTAATTCCGGATATATGGAAGTATTCTTTTGGGTACTTTTTGTGATGAGTGCGAAAAATGTTTCATTAAAGAAAATATTGAAGGTATATCTGATTGTTACGATCAGCATTGTGCTTTTAGCTTTCTGCGCATCCATGTTGCAGGTGATAGAAAATCTGCAGTATACCAGAGGTGATGGAAAACGGGTCAGAAATTCATTTGGTGCAATTTATACAACGGATTTTGCATCACATATTTTTATGATCATGATGTCTGCGTTTTATTTGCTGAAGGACAAACTGAAGACATGGCATTTTATTCTTGGAACGGTTGTGGGAGTATTGGTTTACTGGTTTTGCAATACACGTCTGGATATGGGCTGTCTGTTTCTTATGCTGATCTGTTTTTATTGCATCAGCCAGGGATATGTTGCAAACGGTAGAAATATTTTCAGTACAGGAAAAGCAAAGAAGGCTTTACCTTACAGCATGCCAATTGCAGCAGGATTTATGTTTGTTGTATCCTATTTTTACAGTTCTGGAAATCCTATTTTCCTGGCATTAGACAGTTTTATGTCAACTAGATTGGAATTGGGGCATAAGGGATTGATGAAATATGGAATGACACTATTTGGACAGTCGATAAAAATGGTTGGAAATGGTGGGACTACAAAGATATCGGCTTCCCAATATTTCTTTATAGACTGTTCGTACCTGTATATTTTTCTGCGATATGGAGTGTTTTTTTTACTGATCACATTGGCGGTATACATGATGTGCTGTAAAAAGTTTCAAAATGATCCGTATTTTATAGTGGTTATCATTCTGATATCTATTAATTGTATGATTGCGCATCATATCATAGAATTAACGTACAATCCATTTGCACTGGCATTATTTGCAACGGCACCGCATCTGGAACAAAGAGACTGTAGGAGTAATAATAATAAATGGTCAAGATTAAATCTGTTAAAGTAAATTTTATAATGAATATGATTCTTACGGCATCTACATTCATTTTTCCGCTGATCACATTGCCATATATCACGCGTGTGCTTTCGGTAGAAGGTGTTGGTAAGGTAAACGTAGCTACTTCGATTGCTCAGTATTTTTCTATGGTAGCGATGCTTGGCGTGCCAACTTATGGTATTCGTGCATGTGCACAGGTAAGAGATGACAGAGAGAAGCTGACCAAAACAGTACAGGAGATTCTATTGCTGAATCTCCTTATTTCTGTTTTTGTGTATGCTGCTTATTTTGTGGCAGTATGGCAAGTGCCGAAGATGCACAATGATGCTGCTTTATACTGGATCATGAGTTCTACAATTATTTTTAATGTAATTGGTGTGGAATGGCTGTATAAAGGTTTGGAGCAGTATACTTATATTACAGTGCGGTCGATTATCTTTAAAGCAATCGGTCTGGTGTTGATGTTCCTGTTTGTCAGACATCAGGGAGATTACGTTATCTATGGAGCAATCAGTATTGTGGCTACGGTTGGATCTAATTTCCTGAATTTTATTAATCTGAGAAAGTATGTTGATCTGCGACCGGTAGGTCATTATGATTTAAAACACCATTTCAAAGAAGTAATGATTTTCTTTGCAATGGCAGCAGCAACGACAATTTATACGAATCTGGATAACGTTATGCTTGGTTTCCTGAAAAATGAAACGCAGGCAGGCTATTATGGAACATCCATAAAAATTAAAGGATTACTGGTAAGTTTTGTTACAGCTTTGAGTACTGTATTGCTGCCAAGGGTTTCTTATTATATTGAGCGTGGAATGAAAGAGGAATTCAAACGGGTGAGCAGAAAAGCATTACATTTTGTGGTGCTGCTTGCGCTACCGGTGACGGTATATTTTATTTTGTATTCCAGGGAGTCTATCTTTTTACTGGCCTCCAAAACATATGAAAATTCTATTATACCAATGCAGATCATTATGCCTACAGTACTTCTGATCGGCCTGACAAATGTTTTAGGATTGCAGATCATGGTGCCGATCGGAAAAGAAAAAATGGTATTTTATTCTGTACTTGCCGGAGGAATTGCAGATTTTGTTGCAAATATGATTTTTATTCCAACAATGTCGGCAGCTGGTGCTGCGCTTGGAACACTGATCGCAGAGACTGTTGTTCTGATTGTTCAGCTCATTGTATTGCGTGACTGGATCAGGGATTTGTTTTCAGAAGTACAATGGGTAAAAGCATGTGTATCTACCGCGGTAGCAGGAGTTGCCTGTTATGGAGTAAAAGCACTGAATTTATCAAATTTTATAGCCCTGGTAATATCGGTATGTGTTTTTGGAGCAGTATATGCGGTATTACTTTTGATTATGCGGGAACCGTTATTCCTTGAGGTATTACAGGATGTATTGCATGGGAAAGTGAAACGTGGAAAGGCAGAGAAAGATGGAGAATAACATTGTGATTTCTTTTATTATACCGGCACATAATTCAGAAAAGTTTCTGAAAAGATGTGTGGAAAGTGTAGTAAAAGAGGAAAAGCAGCCAAAAGATAACAACCTGGCTGAAGTCATAATTATAGAGAATGGTTCTTCCGATCATACAAAACAGATTGGAACAGCTTTGGCTGAAAAGTATGAGAATGTTTTTCTGATCTGTTCTGAAAAAGGTGTTTCGAATGCAAGAAATGCTGGAGTAAAAGCTGCACATGGAGAATGGATTTTTTTCCTGGATGCAGATGACTATCTTCCAGCAGGAACTTTGCAGAAATTATTGGATACGGTAAATAGCGGAAAAGCGGCAGATCTGTATATTTTCAGTTATGAAAAAGGAAATGCGATCGTAAATGTTGCAACTGGAGAAAATGCAGACGGTTATGAAGGAACCGGGGTACGGGAAAGCCTTGCAGGAATGCTCAGGAACCCGACACGCTGCATGGCTGTTTGGGGTAAATTATTCCGGCATAGTATTATTCAGCAATCTTCATTAGATTTTAATAAAAAATTAAGCCTGGCTGAAGACAGTGATTTCCTGATTCGGTATATAATGAAATGTGGCAGGATCATTTTTTCACAGGAATCCTGTTATCATTATTCTACGGATGCAGGTTCTGCAATGCGGACATATGACGGGAAGAAGACGGAAGGATACCTGTTATCTTTGCAGACAACACAGAATGCGATACCAGAGAATGACCAACAGTTATATCAGGCTTATCAGGTGTATATTTTAATGCATCTGAATATAATGATGGTCAGAGAAGTATTTTCCGCGGGAAACAGAGTGGCTTTTTCAGAAAAGGTGAAGGCATTGAAGAAGCTTCTGCGGGAGGAAATATTTCAGAAAGCATTGCAGGCTGTACCGGTAGCTTCCTGCAGATCTGCGCGTATGATGCCAATATTGCTTTTAAAATTTCAGCAATATTATTTGTGTGGAAAAGTGTATGAACTGCGTGCAAAGCAGAATGAAAAAAAAGAAATGCGGACAGAGGATTAGGTTGATGGAAGAGAACTACTATGTGGATGTAAATATGCAAAGGAATGGTAAAGCGAAAGCGCAGATTCATGCGGCATCACCAAAAAATGCAATTATTCTGGCCGCCGGATATGGTATGCGGATGGTTCCAATCAATACAGAAGTGAGCAAAGGACTTCTGGAGATTCACGGGGAACCACTAATCGAAAGGTTGATCCGGCAGCTTCATGAAGCGGAAATATACGATATATATATCGTAGTTGGATTTATGAAAGAAAGATATGAATATCTGATTGATGAATATCGGGTGGAGTTGATCGTAAATCCGGAATATACAACGAAAAATAACCTGTATTCACTGAAATGTGCAGAAAAATATATTTCAAATACGTATATTGTTCCATGTGATATCTGGTGTGAACATAATCTGTTCCGAAAACAGGAATTATACTCCTGGTATATGGTAAATAATTCTTTAAAACCAGACAGCTGTGTCTTAGTAAACCAAAATATGGAACTGAATCTGATATCAGAGACAGATGCCGGAAATGGTATGATTGGTATTTCTTATCTGACAGGAAAGGAAGCTCAGCTGGTAAAACAACGGATAAAAGAGATGTGTAGTACATCCTGTTATACGAGTGCATTCTGGGAAGAAACGCTGTATGAAAAAAGAAAAATGATCGTGCCGGCCAGAGTAGTAGATGAAGCAGATGTAGTAGAAATTAATACATTTGAACAGTTACGGGAGTTAGACAGCGGTTGTGATCAGTTAAAAACAGATGCGATTCAGATTATTGAAGAAGTGTTCCAGGTGTCGCAAAAGGATATAAAGAATATTACGGTTCTGAAAAAGGGAATGACCAACCGGTCATTTTTATTTGAATGCAAAGAGAAAAAGTATATTATGCGAATCCCCGGTGAGGGGACAGATAAACTAATCAACAGACGTGAGAAAGCAGAAGTTTATCAGAAGATAGCAGATTATCATATATGTGACCGGGTAATTTATATGAATCCGGAGAACGGATATAAAATTACAGAATATATGAACTCTGTCAGAAACTGCGATGCAGAGCAGATGGAAGATGTGAAGAAATGTATGAAAAAATTGCGAGAGTTTCATGAATTAAAGCTGAAGGTCAATCATGAATTTGATTTGTTTGAACATATTCAATTTTATGAGCAATTATGGGAGGGAAGCCTTTCTACTTTTAAAGATTATGCGGAGACGAAAAGGAAAGTATTTTCGCTGAAATCGTATGTGGAACAGTATTGTGGGCAGAAAGTACTGACACATATTGACGCTGTTCCGGATAATTTTCTGTTTTGGGAGAAAAATCCGGAAGAAACTGACATCAGGCTGATTGACTGGGAATATGCAGCAATGCAGGATCCGCATGTGGATATTGCGATGTTTTGCATTTATGCTATGTATAACAGAACACATATTGATCAGACGATCGATGCTTATTTTACAGAGGGGTGTGCAGAAAACATCCGTATAAAAATTTATGCATATATAGCGATATGTGGTTTATTGTGGAGCAACTGGTGCGAATATAAGCGAAGTCTTGGTGTTGAATTTGGAGAATATTCGCTACGGCAATACAGATATGCAAAAGAGTATTATGCGATTGTAGAGACTGAGAGAAGAAAAGTGGAGATACAGGAACATGTATAAAGTAGAAAGAGCAATCATTATGGCTGCGGGAAAAGGAACCCGAATGAGACCGGTAACGCTGCATACACCAAAGCCATTGGTAAAAGTAAATGGAAAGAGAATGATCGACAGTGTAATTGAAGCGCTGCATAAAAATGGAATATCTGAAATTTATATTGTAGTTGGATATCTGAAAGATCAATTTGAGATATTGCCCAAAGAATATGAAAACGTGAAGCTCATTGAAAATCCATTTTATGACACCTGTAATAATATTTCATCATTATATGTGGCAAGAGATTATATAGAAAATGCCATTATATTGGATGGAGACCAGATTATTTACCATGAGAAAATTCTGGCCCCGGAATTTGATAGATCCGGATACAATGCAGTTTGGACAGATGACGAGACAGAGGAATGGCTGATGACGGTGGAAAAAGGGATTGTTACTTCATGTAGCAGAACCGGTGGAAAAGGCGGATGGCAGCTGTATTCTGTATCAAGATGGAACGAAGCAGATGGAAAGCGTCTGAAACATCACCTGGAACTGGAATTTAATGAGAAATATAACCGACAGATTTACTGGGATGATGTTGTAATGTTTTGTCATGCGGACGAGTATGAACTGGGTATTCATCCGATGAACGCAAATGATGTAATTGAAATCGATAATCTGGAGGAACTGATAGCATTAGATGGATCATATAAAGATATGTAATGAAATGCAGGGGAGGAGAAATGAAGAAGAAAATAGACTGGATGGTCACGTTAGTGCCATTTATTATAATTGTTGGTATTGCAGTGATTTTGTTTATATGGCCGAGAGAATCCAATGATGTAATACATCAGATAAGATTTTTTCTTGGAGATACACTGGGCAGCTATTATTTGATCATTGGCTTAGGCGTTTTATTGATATCTGTTTATCTGGCGTTTTCAAAGTATGGAAATATCGTACTGGGCGAACCTGATGAAAAACCGAAATATTCATTTTTTGTATGGGGAAGTATGATGTTCACCTGTGGACTGGCAGCGGATATATTATTTTATTCCTTTGCTGAATGGATCATGTATGCAACAAATCCGCATATAGCGGACCTTGGACCAGTGCATGAATGGGCAGGGGTATTTCCTTTGTTCCACTGGAGTTTCATTCCATGGGCGTTTTATCTGGTGCTTGCGGTTGCATTTGGTTTTATGCTTCATGTAAGAAAGCGAAAGCGTCAGAGATATTCAGAGGCATGCCGCCCGGTTATTGGAAAACATGCGGATGGTCTGCTGGGACGTGTAATAGATATGTTTGCGCTGTTTGCCTTGCTGGCAGGAACAGCGACAACATTCAGCGTTGCAACTCCACTGCTGGCAGGAATTGCAATGCGGTTATTTCATATTCATGTCAGCCGAACGGTCGTGACGATTATCATTTTGCTGATTACATGTGCTGTCTATACTTATGCAGTGTTACATGGCTTTAAAGGAATCAGTTTTCTGGCAAAATTATGTATTTATCTGTTTTTTGGATTACTGGTTGTTGTGCTTGTGTTTGGCGGTCAGGGACGTTTCATTATTGAAAACGGAATTCAGTCTCTTGGAAAAATGGTACAGAACTTCATTGGATTAGCGACCTACACAGACCCTGTCAGGGCAAATCATTTTCCACAGGACTGGACCATTTATTATTGGGCATACTGGATGGTATGGTGTGTTGCTGCTCCGTTTTTTATTGGAAATATTTCAAAGGGAAGAACGATAAAGCAGACAATACTTGGAGGATACGTTTTTGGTGTTGGCTCAACAATTGTAAGCTTTATCGTGCTGGGCAATTATTCCCTGGGATTGCAGGTAGCAGGAAGAGTAGATTTTATTGCTCAGTTTAAGGCAAACGGAGATTTGTATGATTTGATCCTTAATATTATACAGACAATGCCTTGTGCACCTTTTATTCTGATTCTCACTTTTGTATGTATGATTGCATTCTATGCAACATCCTTTGATTCTATAGCGTATACCGCAGCATGCTATAGCTATAAAGAACTTGGAGAAAATGAACATCCGCACACATTAATTACATTATTATGGTGTGTTCTGTTAATTGTGTTACCGATCGCACTTGTTTTTTCAGAAAGTTCTATGGGAAATATTCAGTCGATCAGTATTATTTCGGCGTTTCCGATTGGAATCATCATGATTCTGATGATATGGAGCTTTTTTAAAGATGCGAAAAAGCATATCAGCAAAAGTGATACAAAATAGTTACAGTGACTTAATAAAAAATTAAAAATAAAAAGGTACAGAAAAAGAGGGTTTGAGTATATAATATACTTGTATGAAAATGGTCAAATCTATCATAATGATAAAAATAGGAAATGCAGACAGATTATTTTAGGAGTAAAAGAAAATGTACAGAGTTCTTGTATTTGGAATGACAGAAAATCCCGGTGGTGTGGAAAGTGTGATCATGAACTATTACCGGTGTATTGATAAAACAAAAATACAATTTGACTTTCTTTGTAATTTTCATGAAGATGCGGCGTATGAGGACGAACTGACTGCCATGGGCGGTAACGTTTTTCATATTACAGCCCGCAGTGAAAATTATGGGAAATATAAAAAGGAATTAAAAGCATTTTTTAAAGATTCACAGGGAACATACGATGCAATCTGGGTAAATGTCTGTAGTCTGGCTAATATTGATTATCTGATCATAGCAAAAAAATATGGCATCCCACGGAGAATTATTCACAGTCATAATTCACAGAATATGGACAGTAAACTGCGTGGCATGTTGCATGAAAGAAATAAAAAACGCATTGATAAATTTGCAACCGATTTTTGGACATGCTCAGAAGATGCAGCAAAATGGTTTTATGAAGACCGATTGCTGCCGAAGGTTGTAATGATTCGAAATTCCATATCGGTGGATCGCATGGCTTTTGATGAAGAAAAGCGCAGAAACTATCGGGAAAAGTTGCAGTGTGATGAACGAACATGGGTGATTGGTAATGTCGGCAGATTACATTTTCAAAAAAATCAGAAGTTTTGTCTGGATATTTTTCAGCATTTTCTGAAAAAATATCCGAATGCCTGTCTGGTTTTGATCGGTCAGGGGGAGGATGAAACAGACCTGAAAATGCTGACAGCGAGATATGGAATCAGTGAAAAAGTATATTTTGCGGGAAAACAGACAGATATCTGTGGCTGGTTAAGTGCATTTGATACTTTTTTATTCCCGTCAAAGTTTGAAGGATTACCAATCGCTGCCTTAGAAGCACAGGCAAATGGTGTTCCAATGCTTGCTTCGTCAAAAGTAATCCCACAGGAAGTGAAGATTAATTCTAACTTTGCATTCCTGGATCTGGATGAAGGAGCGGAAGTATGGAGCGAGCATTTGAGTCAGATGCAGAAAACGGCAAAACGTCTGGATGTTTCGGAAGTAAAACAGAATTTTACAGAAAAAGGATATAATATCGAGACGGAAACCGTGAAATTAGAGAAATTGTTTTTGAAGGAAGTAAGATGAAGAAATATCAAATTGTAGAAATTTCTGAAAATTATAATCATGCGGGAACGAAAGCAACGCAGGATATTGCAGAGGTTGCAGATGGCCTGAAGTATGAAAGAATCCTGATCCGCATGAATACGACAAAAAGAACGAAGCTTGCAAAAGTACAGCGTCAGATTGGCTATCGGAAAGACTGGGCAGAATGTCTGAAAAGAGTAGAAGAAAATTCGGTTATTCTGCTACAGCATCCGTTTCATTATCCGCAGTTGACCAGAGAGAAAACACTGATGGAATTAAAAGAAAAAAAACATGTAAAATTTATCAGTCTGATTCATGATGTAGAGGAATTGCGGGCATTTCGTTACAATGATTATTATAAAGGTGAATTTGAATTTATGCTGCGAACTGCAGATGTACTGATCGTACATAATGCAGTGATGAAACAGTTTTTTATAGAACGCGGTGTATCAGAAGAGAAAATTGTGACACTTGAGATTTTTGATTATCTGCAAAAAGGAAGTGTTATCAATATACCAAAGTTTGAAAAAGCGATTACAGTAGCTGGAAATCTTGATACAGAAAAATGCGGGTATGTTGGTCAGCTTGGCGAACTAAGCGGTGTCAGTGTGAAACTGTATGGCATGAATTATGACAAAAAGATGGATCAATGCGAAAATGTACAGTATTTTGGAAGCTTCCCATCGGATGAGATTCCGGGAAAACTGACAAGTGGATTTGGTCTGGTATGGGACGGTGCAAGTATTGATGGTTGTGTCGGACAGTCCGGACAATATCTGCGATATAATAACCCGCACAAACTTTCACTGTATCTGTCGAGTGGCTTGCCGGTTATTATCTGGAAAGAAGCTGCGGAGGCAGATTTTGTAGAGAAACAGGGAGTAGGAATTTGCGTAGATTCTTTAAAGGAATTATCTGCAAAATTTGAAATGTTGGATGAGAACACGTATAATAAATACGCTGAATCTGTAAGAGAGCTTTCTGAAAAGCTGAGGACAGGTCAGTTTGGCAAATATGCAATATTGTCAGCAGAGGATATATTAAAATTATGAGTAAGAAAAATATAAAAGTATTAGTTGCCGCACATAAGAAATATTGGATGCCGTCGGATGAGATGTATTTACCGTTACATGTTGGTCATGCGATTGCAAAACAGGAGATTGGATTTCAGGGGGATGACAGCGGCGAAAATATATCAGCAAAAAATGCAAATTATTGTGAATTGACAGGAATATATTGGGCATGGAAGAATTTGGATGCGGATTATATTGGGTTAGTGCATTACAGACGGTATATTTCAAATAAAAATTCAAAGCTGGCAGCGATGTTGTGCCAGGATAAACAACGTGCGATTCTTACTTCAAAAAAGGCACAGGATGTCTTGGAGCATGCAGATGTAATCGTTCCGACGCGAAGAAATTATTATATTGAAACTTTATATAGTCATTATGAGCATACACATGATCACAGACATTTAGATATTACCGGGGAAATCATACAGTTGATATGCCCGGAATATTATGAGACTTACAAGAGAATGCTTCAGAGAAAAAGCGGACATATGTTTAATATGTTTATTATGAAGAAAGAGTTGTATCATGCATACTGTGAATGGCTGTTTGCAATATTGGGTCAGGTAGAGCAAAAAGTTGATACCAGTGCAATGACACCTTATGAAGCGAGGTTTATGGGACGAATCAGTGAATTGTTGCTGGATGTATGGATGGAATATAATCAGGTGAATTATAAAGAGTTGCCATGTATTCAGCTTGGAAAAGAGAACTGGCCCAAGAAGATTAAATCTTTTCTGGCAGCGAAATTTAAGAACCAAAAGTATGGACAGAGTTTCTGATTATTTGTAACGGAGAGCGGATATGCAGGCAATATTGATATTGGCACACAGAGATACAGAGCAGGTTTTAAGACTTGCAGACAAGTTAAGACAGAGTTTTGAAATGTATATTCATTTTGATACAAAACTGAAACTTTCCAATCAGGAAAAAGAAGCATTAAAAGAAAAGAATATACACTGGTATCAGTGTGTTGAAGTGAACTGGGGAGGCTGGGGCATCAGTGCCGCTACCATTGTTTTGATGCGGGAAGCGTTAAAAAATTCTCAGATTACGTATGTGCATATTTTATCAGGACAGGATTGGCCAGTGGCTGATCCTGCAAGTATTTATGCATTTTATGAGAATAATACAAAGTTATATATGCTGTGTGATGCAGCAAAGGGAATGAAAAAGTCAGGAGAACCGATTATCCTGTGGCAGCAATATTATTTTAACTATGATAAAATTGCGCGCAGAACGACTTTGGGAAAAATTTATCATCGGTTAACGATGGCATGGCAGACATTATGCCATGTCAATAAATATAAAAAGCTTGGAATAGATCTGGAGATTTATCAGGGACCAAACTGGATGGATCTGCCACGAGATGCGGTGGAGTATCTGTTGGAGTATTTTGCCGGACATGAAAATATTCAAAAATTATTCATGACGGGATTTTGCCCGGATGAATTTTGGGTTCAGACCATTTTATATAATTCGCCTTACAGGGAGCGAATCGTGCAGGATTATCACAGATATATCTTGTGGAATGAGCAGCATGGCAGTTATCCGGCAATTCTTGATGAAAGCAATTATACCGATATATTAAAAGGTGATTATCATTTTATGAGAAAAATTGATTTTAAATATTCAGAAGAACTGATTCGCAGATTGGAGTCAAAAGAATATGGAATTTAAAAGAAAGAATCTTGGGTTGTATCTGGGCTGTTTTACAGGTGTGGCAGTACTTCTGATCATTCTTTTTAAAATATTAGGTCTGGCACCATTTGGTGGTTCTACACTGGCAAGCGCAGATGCATACTATCAATACATGGATTTTTATGCCTGGTTTCATGATGTATTGCATGGAAGCAACAATATTGGCTATACGTTTGGCAAGACACTGGGTGGAACAAATATCGCAGTATTCAGTTATTATCTGGCATCTCCATTAAATTTGCTGGTGTTTTTTTTTGATAAAACGCAATTACATACGTTTTTTGATTTGATGATCCTGATCAAACTTGCACTGGCATCTATGACTTGTGGAATCTGGTTAAACAGAAGATTTGAAAATCAGTTGGGACGTGTATGGATCTGGTTCCTTTCTATGGGATATGGATTGTGTCAGTATGGTTTGGCACAGAGCAGTAATGTAATGTGGCTGGACGGTGTGATCTTACTTCCATTGATCTTACTAGGTATTTATCGTCTGATCTGGAAAAAGAATCTGTGGCATCTGAGTCTTTGTGTTGGAATATCGATTTCCTTAAATTGGTACACAGGCGGAATTAACTGCATTTTCACTGGAATCTGGGTATTTCTGGAAATGTTTTTGTTTGTGGAGGCACAAAAACAGCAGGGTATTCGGTGTGGAATCAAGACCTGGATAAAGCGTACCGTTGACTATATTCTGTCTATGCTGGTTGGCGTATTATTAAGCGCGTGTCTGTTTTTACCTACTGTTATGGCTTTGCGTGGCGGACGTGCAACTATGAACAAGGAGCTGTTTTATAATCAGTTGATTGCAAATCCGGCATCTTTTTTACCGGGATTTTCCATTGGAGCTATAAATAGCTGGGGAAATCTGTCCCTGTTTTGTGGAAGCCTGACAGTGATTGGATGTATCGGATTATTTTTTTCAAAGGTGATCCGTAAATGGCAGAAAGTGATTCTGGGAGTATTTCTGGCAATCTGCCTGTTGATTTTTTACTGGCAGCCTGCAATCTGGCTGTTTTCCATGTTTAAAGATGTGGGAAGTTACTGGTATCGTTACTCTTATGTCGGAATCATTGGAATGATTTTTTGTGCTGCTTTTTATTTCAGTAACAAGAAAAAGGAAGAAGCTGTAAATTGGTGGATCATAATCGGTACTGTGCTCTTTGCCGGACTGATGCTTGTAGTAAATCATTTTAAGCCGATACAGGAAAATACCTATCTGATCGTCACGATTGCGATCCTGTTGGTTATGGCGTTTTTCATAAGTGGAATCAATGGAAAAGGCAAAAAAGCAGGTAAACAGGTGCTGTGTATTATGCTGGGTGTGGCAGTTATTGGAGAACTTGTAGCAGATAGTACCATTCTTCTGAAACAATACAAATTAGATAATGTAGAAGAATTCAAAGCTTATGAAAAAAATCAACAGGTGCAGATTGATGAGATTTTGACTGCAGATAATTCGTATTATCGAATGACACAGTTACGAAATCGTTTGTTTACTTCGGATGGACTGTCCTGTACCTATAATGAAGCACTGGCATTTGGATATTGGTCTATTGCCGGTTATACTTCTGATCCGGATGATGATCAGCGTGAAATGCTGGAACGATTTGGCTATCGTATGAATGGCGAAAACTATAATATTGTTACGACATCTGTTTTGACAGCGGATTCTCTGTTAGGCGTGAAATATGTACTGTCAGACAGAGCAATCAAAGGATTGAAGGAGCAGAAACAATTTTCTGTTTTAAATGAAAAATCTGTATATTTGAATCCTTATTGCCTGCCAATGGCATTTCGTTATGAACAGAGTACGGATGACATCAAATATAATGGAAATCCGTTTGAATATCAGAATGAATTATACAGTGCGTTGCTTGGACGGAATGTCAAATTGTATACATCTGTTGATTATCAGAAAAATGAAGAAGGCGATGCGATACGTTATCAGTTAGATGTTCCGCAGGGAAATGTGTTGTTGTACGGAAATCTTCCATGGAATAGAGATTATGTTGGAATGTTGAATGTAAATAATGTATATCCACTTGGATATGCAAAATGGGGTTCTCCATCGGTATTTGATATTCCAATAGACGGAGAAGCGCATACAGCTGAGGTTGTCCAGACGGGTGAGTATGGTGTTGATGTATCTGAGGTTCAGTTTTATGCATTAAATTTGGATCTGTTTAAAGAGATTACCGAGGAATTGTCGGCAAAAGTTGCTAAAATCAATGAAATGAAAAATGGTTATGTATCAATTCAGACGGATGCAAAGCAGGGAGAAAAATTGTTTCTGTCAATTCCAACAAATGAAGGATGGAAGATAACTCTAAATGGAAAAGAAGTTATACCAGAACTGATTTCAGATTGTTTGATGAGCATTTCGTTGAAAAATGGTGATAATAGCATTGAACTTACTTATCGTGTTCCGGGATTACGGACAGGAGTGATTGTGTCACTGGCAGGCGTTGTGCTACTGCTTATATGTATCTGTGGCACTAGAAAGAGGCAACGAAAATGAAAATATCAATAGTCGTACCTTGTTATAATGAGGAAGTAGCACTTGTTTTTTTTCAGAAGGAGATAGATCGGGTGTCACAGGAACTGATGCCGGATGTCACATTTGAAATTTTGTATATTGATGATGGATCGAAAGATAATACTTTGCAGGAAATACATCATCTGGCAGAGCAGGATAAACGTGTAAAATATATTTCTTTTTCCAGAAATTTTGGAAAAGAAGCGGCAATTTATGCAGGTTTAAAAAATGCCAGTGGTGATCTGGTGGCAATTATGGACGCTGATCTGCAGGATCCACCTGCATTGTTACCAGAAATGTATCATGCTATTATGGAAGAAGGATATGATTCAGCGGCTACCAGACGTGTGGATCGCAAAGGAGAACCACCGGTTCGGTCATTTTTTGCAAGAAAGTTTTACAAACTGATGAATAACATTTCTAATACGGATATTGTAGACGGAGCAAGAGATTATCGTTTGATGAACCGGAAATTTGTGAATGCACTGCTTGAGCTGGGAGAGTATAATCGCTTTTCCAAAGGACTGTTCGGATGGGTTGGATTTAAAACAAAATGGATTGAATTTGAAAATGTGGAAAGAGTTGCCGGAGAGACAAAATGGTCTTTCTGGAAATTATTCCGATATTCAATCGAAGGAATTGTCGCTTTTTCCACGGCACCATTGGCATTAGCGGCGGTACTTGGCGTGATCATGTGCATTCTTGGAGCTATAGCTATTGTTTTTATTGTTGTCAGACAACTGGCATTTGGTAATGCTGTAGCTGGATGGGCGTCTCTGGCTTGTATTATCTTATTCCTTGGGGGCGTGCAGCTACTATGCCTGGGAATTTTAGGCTCCTATATGTCAAAAACGTATCTGGAAGTAAAGAATCGTCCGATTTATATTTGCGGTGAAACGAATATAGAAAAGAAATAACATCTTTTTGTGATTTTGACAATATACAGTAATAGTTAAATATTCTATTGACATTTTCTGGAAAAAGAGTAAAAATCTTAAGAGTGATTGAGTAAAAGACCGATATGCAGAGAAATCTGTGAGAGCCTTTTGCAGAAAGGTGGGTTTATGAAATTAAAAAAAGTAATAGTGGGATTGGCAACAGTATCCCTGATGGCTGGCATGTGTGCAGTACCGGCACTGGCAGCAGAAATATCAAATGATAACAGTGGGGCAGAGATTGCAGTATTATCAGATGAGAATACAAATCAGGAAAGTGAACTGCCAACATTGGAAATTCGTCATAATGGTCATATTGATGAAGTTACAAATTATACGGTTGGAGATAGTGAAAAAGGAGATGACTGGGAGACAGTAACTTATAAATGTGATATTGAACAGGCACAGAACACGGTAAATGTACATAAAACACATGAGGCAGATATGTGGAATAAAGATTATACAGTAGATATTTCTGCAAAGCCTGGTGTGAAAGGAACAAAAAGTATCCATTGTACAGATAATGATTGCTATGAAGTGACGGATGTAACTGATACAGAATGGGTACCTGTTTCTGGAATTGTATTTAATACAGATAAAAAATACGTGACAGATGATACACCATTTGAATTAGATGCTACTATTTATCCGGAAGATGCATCTGATCAGGATCTGATCTGGGAATCTTCTGATCCTTCTGTTATTTCAGTTGATGAGAATGGTACGGTTAGACCGATTAAAAATGGTACAGCAACGATTACTGCTTATGATTCTGAAATGAAAGTATCAGCTTCCTGTGAAGTTACAGCCGATATGTTGAATGGTATTTGCAAAAATACGGCAGATGGAAATTGGTATTATTACCGAAATGGTATAGTAGATCGTACGTATACCAATGTTGGAAAAAATGCAAATGGTTGGTGGTATGTAAAAAATGGTCAGGTAGATTTTTCCTATACAGGTGTAAAAAGCAATGAAAATGGCTCCTGGAGAATTGTCAGAGGAAAAGTTGATTTTAACTGTAATGACATTGTAAAGAGTGAAGACGGCTGGTGGTATGTTCGCGGAGGAAAAGTAGATTTCGGTTATACAGGAGTAGCGAAAAACCGTCTTGGCTGGTGGCGGATCGTCAACGGAAAAGTAGATTTTAGCTGCAACAGCGTGGAGAAAAATGAACTTGGCTGGTGGTATATCCGCGGAGGAAAAGTAGATTTCGGTTATACAGGAGTAGCGAAAAACCGTCTTGGCTGGTGGCGCATTGTAAATGGAAAAGTTGATTTCAATTGTAACAGTGTAGAAAAAAATCATCTTGGCTGGTGGTATATCCGCGGAGGAAAAGTAGATTTCGGTTATACAGGAGTAGCGAAAAACCGTCTTGGCTGGTGGCGCATTGTAAATGGAAAAGTTGATTTCAATTGTAACAGTGTAGAAAAAAATCATCTTGGCTGGTGGTATATCCGCGGAGGAAAAGTAGATTTCGGCTATACAGGAGTAGCAAAAAATGCTAACGGCTGGTGGAAAATCGATAATGGTAAAGTGAATTTTGGATTCAATGGTATTGGTGTAAATAATAATGGAGCCTGGTATATCCGTGGAGGAAAAGTTGACTTTGGTTATAATGGAAATATAAAATGGAACGGTACAGATTGTTATGTCGCAAATGGAAAAGTGACCATGAGTGGTGTAAGTGTACAGATTTCATCCCGAGCAGCTTATGCATCCAGTGATACAAACTGGTTGATCGTAACGGATACATCTGCTTGTAAAGTTGCTATTTTTGCAGGCTCAAAGGGAAACTGGTCTACCGTGAAATATATTTCGTGCAGTCCGGGCAAACCTTCCACTCCGACCGTCAAAGGAGAATTTAAAGTAACTGGTCGTGGTTTATCTTTTGGTAAACCAAGCTATGATTGCTGGTATTATACACAGTTTTATGGAGATTATCTGTTCCATTCTGTAATTTACAATAAAGGAAGTAAGACAAGTATTCAGGATGGACGTTTGGGAATGCAGTTATCTCATGGATGTGTCAGATTAAATATCAATGATGCAAAATGGATTTATGATAACATCCCAAATGGAACAAAAGTTATTGTATTCTAATATTCCAATTATAAAAATAGGGATTTCAGTTTATGCTGAAATCTCTGTTTTTTTTAGTGGAAAACCTTGAACATTAAAAAAAAATATCCTATAATATAAAATTAGCTTATAAATAATTAGTTGGATAAATAAATGAGAAAGGAAAGACGGAAAGAGATGAGAAAATGGAAAAAACATATGTCAGCTCTGATCTGTTGTATCATGATCCTTGCTCTTGGCGCAGGCAATGTGTATGCAGCAGAAGTTTCTGATGTTTCTCAAAATGTAGAGGTAACAGAAGAGAACTTATCTAATCATATGGAAGAAGATGTGAATGAAAATGCTTCAGCGCAGGAAGCAGAAAATGAAGTAGAAACTGAAACAGAAGATCAGGATTGTGATTCTCAGATAGAAAATCAGAGTACAGCAGAGTCTGAAGCGGTAACAGACCGAAGTTTGAAAGATTTGATGGATGATATTAAAGATGACATCAATGATAATAAAAAGATAAAAACAGACAGTCTTCCGGATCTAAGTTATGATGACAGATATTCGATTCGTTCTGAAGAACAATATAATGATTATATGATAACAGATGTTAAGACAGAGGAAAGTAAATCAAATCCGGTTACAAACGGAGTTGTACAAACGGAATTGAATGATTCTGTTTTAACAAAACTGGATGATGAAACAGTTGTGGCAAGTGGCGTTGGTACAGCAACGATAGTGTTAGAGCCAAAAGAAGACACAGAGACAGAATATGATGAGATTGACCTTAAGGTTACGGTTGTTCCTGCAAAACTGACAATCATGTATTTAATGGGACAGAGTAATATGGAAGGAATGTGTTCTTCTAATACGGGGTATCAGTTAAATAATTCGGTTGCCTGTAAGGAAGGTACTGTATATTCTACCTATGCACCAACCGTATCCAGCTGGGCAAAAAATATTACCGGTATTAATTTTTCAAACATGTGTGATGCAGGAAATGCGTCTAATTTTGTTGCAGGATCATTAAGTGCGGATACTTCGGTATCTGGTAAAAAGCTGGAATATGCGTTAAATACATTGACGGCAGCAGGAAATGGAAAAACCGGACCGGACAGTGGGCTGGCTTATAAATGGAATGAACTGACCGGAGAAAAAGTATGGACGGTAAATGTGGCATGGAGTGGATCTGCGATTGCAAGCTGGCAGCCGGGGCAGAGCAATTATGAGCGTGCTATGGCAGTTAGTAAGCTGGCACAGAAGGTATATCAGGCGGAAATTAATGCAGGACATTATACGGCAGGGAAACGTCTGATGTTCTGGTTACAGGGAGAAACGGAGGATCATTATCGTACAGCAGATGATTATTATGCTGTTTTTTCTAACATGTATCGTAACATTACAAATAATTTAGCAATAGATAAATGCGGTATTATCATGCTGCGTTCTTCTGTTGGAACACGTGAGTACGAAGATGAGCTGATGATGACAGGTCCGCGTGCAGCTCAATATGGCATTGGCGGCAGTTCAAAATTCAACAATGTTTATGTAGTGACGAATGATAATGAAAATTGGGTAACAGATTCTGGAGTAAAAAATTATTTTTCTAAATATAATGGAACCTTCGATTATCCGATCCGCAATCTTTCGAGTAAAGTACCAACTGCGATCGCAGATGTGCATTATGATATTCATTATTCGCAGATTGGACATAATGAGAATGGACTGATGGCCGCGGAAGGAATGTATCAGGTAATTGAAGGTAAGGTAAATCACGCAAGTGTCACATGGAAAGACAGTAATGGAAAAAATATTACGCAGGCTTATGTACGACAGAACCATGAGACAACCGTAGTAGGTGTTACGACACCGGTTTATGGGGCAAAAAAAGTTTCTTATCATACAGCAGGAAATATTTTCTATAATTCAGAAACAGGAGTTTTAAAAGGGTTTCAAAAAGGCAGTAATGGAACCATATATGCAACGTCAGGAGATAAAATTCAGGTCAATGTATTAGACGAATGGGATTATTCCGTAGATCTTGGAACGGATTTTACTGGCTTACATAAAGATGAGAATGGTACCTGGGTGTATGTCAGAAATGGTAAAGTGGATTTCGGCTATACCGGATTTGTCAAGAATGAAAATGGCTGGTGGTATGTGGAAAATGGAGTTATTACTTTCCAGAAAAAAGATGTGGTTAAGGGTAACGTAAGCGGCGTGTATGCCTGGTGGTATGTAAAGGATAGCAAGGTACAGTTTGTTGATTCTGTAGAGAAAAACAGCAATGGCTGGTGGTATATCCATGATGGCAAGGTAGATTTTAACTACACAGGTGTGGCAAAGAATGAAAATGGCTGGTGGCGAATCGTCAATGGAAAAGTAGACTTTGGCTGCAATAGTGTAGAAAAGAATGAACTTGGCTGGTGGCGAATCGTCAATGGAAAAGTAGACTTTGGCTGCAACAGTGTAGAAAAGAATGAACTTGGCTGGTGGTATATTCGAGGAGGAAAAGTAGACTTTACATATACTGGAGTAGCGAAAAACAGCAATGGTTGGTGGCGAATCGTCAATGGAAAAGTAGACTTTAGCTGCAACAGTGTAGAGAAAAATGAACTTGGCTGGTGGTATATTCAGAATGGAAAAGTAAATTTTGGATATTATGGAATTGCAAAAAACAGTAATGGTTGGTGGTATATCCGAGGAGGAAAAGTAGATTTCGGATATAACGGAAATGTATGGTATCATGGTCATAATTACTGGGTTTCAAACGGTTGGATAAGAATGTAATAGTGAAAGAATGTGGATTATCCAGAGCCAAATATGCTGATTTTAAAGTAATATGCAAAGTGAAAAATGCTTCAGCTACAGAAATGATAGTTGGAGTATTTTTTATGGAAAGGTTAAGTATGAGTACAGGTGAGCTGATTAGCACTGAACGGTTGCAATATAATAACATTGACTTGATAAAATTCATTATGGCTTTTGCTGTAGTTGCAATACATACGAATCCGTTGGTTGATTGTAAAAATGATATAGTTCAAATTGTATATAATAATATTGTTAACATGGCAGTACCATTTTTCTTTTTGACAACCGGTTTTTTACTTTCAGAGAGAATGTCATTTTCGAACAAAGCATCAGATATATCTATATTAGGACATTATATAGGAAAAATACTGAAAATGTATTTTATTTGGATGGTATTATATACCCCGTTAACAATTTATCATGTTTTTGATAAGAACATTTCTCTTAAAAAAGCTATGTCAACATATTTACAAGGGATATTTTTTACTGGAGAACAATATAATGCTTGGCCGTTATGGTATTTGCTATCAACAGTATATACATTGTGCATAGTAATATTATTGTTAAAATTGAATGCTTCAAAAAATAGTTTCTTGATAGTGAGTATAATTTTTTCTGTTATTTCAATTGGAATAAGCTGGATTGCAGGAATTGAAAGCAGTAAATATAGTGTTGAAATAGTGCAAAATATAATTGCACATACAGTTTATAACGGGCGCATATTCAGAGGAATGATATTTATTCCTATAGGTATGTGCTTCAATTTCAAAAAAATATCCTATAATATGAATATTTTAATTATGATAAGTAGTTTTTTTCTAAATTGCATTTTAAAGAATTATTTTTTGAGGTCATATTTATTGATTTTGACGACAGTAAGTTTTTTTGGAATAATTTTAAATTGGAAATTAATGGATCATCCTGTATATCATAAATTAAGAAAGATGAGTACGATTATGTATTTGATTCATATGTATATATGGAGTATCTACTATAAAGTTCTTTATGGAGAAAAAACATACGGATTAGATAGTTTTATTATTGTTTCGCTTTGTGGATGTGTTGTGGCATTACTTTATTTAAAAGTTATTAATAAATTCAAGATGAGAGCTTTTCACAAGAGAAAATGATATATTTAGCTTGTTCCGGTTTATGTATTGAGTTATACTTAAAAAAGTATATAGTTGTTTTTAGAAAGATGAGGTTTACGAATGAAAAAAATTGCGGTAATTTGTTTGGTTGCTTCTTTGGCAGTATCAATGAATAGTAGTGTGACTGCTCTGGCTCAATCTGCAAATCAGCCTCAAATTGAAAATAGTACAGGTGAAAGCAGTTTGGAAACGGATACGAAAGCAGCAAATGAGGATCTGTATCCAGCAGACTGGGATGCGGATGATCCGGAAAATGCAAGAGCTTTTCAGCAAATGTATGGTGACGAGCAGACAGCTGATGACGTTGCAGAAAATGATAGTATTGCGACATTTTCACTAGAGGAAGATGGATCGGCACGCAGCAGCAGTGGAATCACAACGAAATGGGAAAATTATATATTAAACAGTGCCGGAAAGATTACAGGTACTAAAATCAATACATATATACATAACAGCAAGGATACTTCTGGAAAAAGTATTGTAATGGGAATTGATGTGTCTTATCATAATGGAAATATCGACTGGAATAAAGTAAAAGCATCTGGTGTGGAATATGCATTGATCCGTGTCGGATATCGTGGATATGCCGGTGGAACGATTGCAAGTACAGGCGATAGTAAGTTTAAGACCTATATTAAAGGCGCAAAAGCGGCAGGATTGAAGGTCGGAGTTTACTTTTTCTCTCAGGCAATCAATGTGCAGGAAGCAGAAGAAGAAGCGGTATGGACACTGAACAGAATCAAAGGGTATCAGCTTGATCTTCCGGTAGTGATTGACTATGAATATGCGGGAACAACCGATAAGAATGGAAATTCTCTGGAAAGACTGAACAATGCTAATTTATCAAAATCACAGAAGACAGCGTGTGTTGATGCTTTTTGTAAAAAGGTAAAGACCGCAGGATATCAGGCAATGGTATATTCCAGTTCCAGTTGGTTAGAAAAGGATATGGACACAGACACACTCAGCAAAAATTATGGGGTGTGGATGGCAAGATATAATACTCATTCCTATGTGGATTCAGAAAAAGGAAGATTCTATGATGGCACATTAAATATCTGGCAGTGTAGCAGCAGGGCAAAAATCGATGGTATTAAGACTTGTGTGGATCTGGATTACTGGTATAAATCCGGTGGAACGGATGTTGTAAAAGATCCAAAAACAGGCGAGTGGTATTATACCGTAAATGGTGTGATGGATGAGGGCTATACCGGTGTGGCGAAAAACAGCAATGGCTGGTGGCGTATTGAAAATGGCTGGGTTAATTTTAAGTTTGAAGGAATTGCGGAAAATGAAAATGGAACCTGGTATTTAAAAAATGGAAAAGTAGATTTTACATATAATGGATTTGTACATGATAATACTAATTGGTGGTATGTGGAAAATGGACAGGTTACATACAATAAAAATGATGTGATCAAGGGTAACGTTAATGGTGTCAATGCATGGTGGCATGTCGTAAACAGCAAAGTGACAAGAGATACGACGGTAGCGAAAAGCAGTAATGGTTGGTGGTACATCAATAATGGAAAAGTAGATTTTGGATACTATGGATTTGCGGCAAACAGCAATGGATGGTGGTATCTGGAAGGCGGAAAAGTGACATTTAAGAAGAATGATGTTATCAAAGGAACTGCTGGAGGTGTCAATGCATGGTGGCATGTGGTTGAAAGCAAAGTGATTTTAGACACGACGGTAGCAAAAAACAGTAATGGCTGGTGGTATATTCATAATGGAAAGGTTGATTTTACACACAACGGGGTAGAGAAAAACAGCAACGGTTGGTGGTACATCAATAATGGAAAAGTAGATTTCGGATATTATGGATTTGCGTCAAACAGTAACGGCTGGTGGTATCTGGAAGGTGGAAAAGTTACATTTAAGAAGAATGATGTCATCAAAACTACGATTGATGGTGTCAATGGCTGGTGGCACGTAGTTGGCAGCAAAGTGATTTTAGACACAACGGTAGCGAAAAACAGTAATGGCTGGTGGTATATTCATAATGGAGTGGTAGATTTTACACATAACGGAGTAGAGAAAAACAGCAATGGTTGGTGGAAGATTACAAATGGAAAAGTTGACTTTTCTTATAAAGGAATTGCACAGAACAGCAATGGATGGTGGTATCTGGAAGGTGGAAAAGTAAAATTCGGATATAACGGAAAACTGGTTGTAGATGGAAAAACGTATGCAATTAAGGGTGGAAAAGTTAGCGGACTGTAGAATATTCAAATGAGGATGAGTGTATGAAGAAAAAGATAACATCGATAGTAGTGGCAGTGATTCTTTGTACTGTAATAACGACAACACCTTTTATGGCAGCTGAAGCAGATGGGAATGGTACACCAACGATAACTTCAGAAATGAATCAGTCGGACTCAGAAAGTCAGAGCGGTGAGAAATCAGATGCAGAGTTTTCAGACGGGGACAATACTGCGATGGGGGAAGAAGTATCATCCAATGATGATATGGAGAAAATTGAAAAAGAGGGAAATCTGGAAGAAGATAGTTCCCAGAGAGAAGATACCGCAGAGTCTATAGATGACACATCTGATCTGGCAGAGTCAGAATCAGAAGAAAATCTACAGCAGGGAAATGATGATCTGCAAAATCAGGAAAATGAAGTGGAAACATTTTTTTTAGATGGAGCAAGAAGTACATCAGCACAATATCTAGTTAATTTTAATAAGACAAATAATTCATCGACATACGTTTCTTATAAGGAATACAGTACAGGAAAAAGTGGGTATATCAATGGTACATACGGCGCAGATGCTGCATATCTTGGAACAACTGGGAATTATTACATATTTATGATGTCAGGTGTAATTGGAAAGGTAAAAAGCAGTGCCGTAACGCTCGTAGCTCTTTCTAATGTAAAGAGTTACAGTTATTATTATGTATCTGGTGAAAAATTATATCATCGAATTACCGGAAATCTGTTACAGTCAAAGTATGTTTCAAACCTAAGATATGGAAAAGCTCCGTCTTATTTATCACAGGGAACGAACTATTTCAGTTATGATGGACATTATTTTTATACCAACTATACAACAATGATTTCGGATTATACCAGTGATAGCAGGGCACATTCTGTAAATTCGAATAATCCGTATTTTAATTATTACCAGTATCTTCCGTTAAGAAGTACAACTTCTTATTCTGCATCAGATTTGAACAGCACAATTAATGGGAAAATATCCTCTACATCCAAGTTAAAGGATTTGGGAAATGATTTTGTAAATAATCAGAATACATATGGTGTGAATGCATTGCTGATGGCTTCCATTGCAATCAATGAGAGTGGATGGGGAGATAGCAGAATAGCCAAAAATAAAAATAACCTGTTTGGCTTGAATGCTGTAGATGCATCCCCTTCACAGAGTGCAAATTATTACAGTAGTGTTTCTGCTTGTATTAAGGATTTTGCAGAGACTTATATGTCAAAAAAATATCTGAATCCAAATGGAAGTAACTATCGTGGTGCCTATCTGGGAAATAAAGCCAGTGGAATCAATGTGCAGTATGCATCAGATCCGTACTGGGGTGAGAAAGCGGCCAATTATGCGTATTATCTTGGAGAAAAATTGTCATCAAAGGATGAATATCGCTATACAATTGGAATTAAAGATCCCATCAGTTGCATGAAGACAACTCCTACCAATAACTTGAATATTCGGAATAGGAACAGTACTTCTTCCAGCAGGTTGTATTATGCGGCAAACCTGTATGGTGTGGCATTTCTGTTGAAAGATGGCAATACCTCTACAAATGGATTTTATCGTATTCAGAGCGATCCAGTACTAAAAAGCGGTCGAACTGGAATTGATACAAGTACAGGAAAGTATGATTTTGCAAATATGTATGCATATGTAAGTACTTCTTATGTAACAATTATAAATTCTGGTGATGGAAGCAATAATAATGGCGTGACAGATAAAAGGCTGAATGGTGTGATCAAAGCATCTGATGGTAACTGGTATTATTATGTAAATGGTGTGATTGACTATAGCCATACTGGCATTGAGAAGAATGCCAATGGCTGGTGGCGTATCGAAAATGGTAAAGTAAACTTTAATTATGAAGGTGTAGCGAAAAACCAGAATGGCTGGTGGTACCTGAAAGGTGGCAAAGTTGACTTTTCTTATAATGGATTTGCAAGCAATAGTAATGGCTGGTGGTATATTGAATCTGGAAAAGTAACCTTCCAGAAAACAGATGTTATCAAAGGAAACGTAAATGGGATCTATGGCTGGTGGCATGTAGTCGGAAGTAAAGTGACGTTTGATACGACCGTAGCGAAAAACAGCAACGGCTGGTGGTATATCAGCAATGGAATGGTAGACTTTTCACATAATGGAGTAGCGAAAAACAGCAATGGCTGGTGGCGCATAGAAGAAGGAAAAGTAAATTTCAATTTTACTGGTATTGCATCTAACAAAAATGGAACCTGGTACCTTGATGGCGGAAAAGTAGATTTTTCATATTCGGGATTCTATAAGAACGGTACAGATTATTTATATGTAGAAAATGGGCAGATTACTTATACAAAAAATGATGTCATAAAAGGAACCGTTGCTGCTCAGAGTGGCTGGTGGCACGTAGTCGGAAGTAAAGTTGCTTTTGATACAACAGTGGCGAAAAACAGTAATGGTTGGTGGTATATCAGCAATGGAATGGTAGACTTTTCACATAATGGAGTAGAAAAGAACAGCAATGGTTGGTGGCGCATCGAAAATGGAAAAGTAAACTTCAGCTTTGAAGGATTCGCATCAAACAGTAATGGCTGGTGGTATCTGGAAGGCGGAAAAGTAACTTTCCAGAAAAATGATGTCATAAAAGGAACCGTTGATGGAGAAACTACGTGGTGGCATGTAGTCAACAGTAAAGTTACTTATGATACGACAGTTGCCAAAAATGCGAATGGCTGGTGGAGCATAGAAAACGGGAAAGTAAATTTTAATTTTACCGGTGTTGCATCTAACCAGAACGGAGACTGGTATCTCTCTAATGGAAAAGTAGATTTTAACTATAATGGTACCGTGACATATGATGGAAAATTATATCAGGTTGTCAATGGTTCGGCAAAAGCTGCTTAATAATTAAAAAAGCTCTAAAACGCCTGCATATTTTTATGCAATAGTTGAATATGCGTGTAAAATGCACTTATTTGAATAATAAGTGCATTTTGCTTTACTATGAGCAGAAAAAATGTTACAATTCTGTTAAATACAGGAAAAAATACAAGTTAGGAATTTAGGAAGGAAAAAGTATATGAATACTACATTAGTGATTATGGCAGCCGGAATCGGATCCCGTTTTGGTGGTGGCGTAAAACAGTTGACACCGGTTGGACCGAACGGCGAAATTATTATTGATTATTCTATCCATGATGCGTTGGAAGCAGGATTTAATAAAATCGTATTTATTATCCGTAAGGATATTGAGAAAGATTTTAGAGAGGTAATCGGAGACCGTATTGAAAAAATTTGTGATGTGGAATATGTGTTCCAGTCTCTGGAGGATCTTCCGGAAGGCTTTGAGAAACCGGCAGACCGTACAAAACCTTGGGGAACCGGTCAGGCGGTAAGATGCTGTAAAGGTATTGTAAATGAGCCGTTTGCAGTAATTAATGCGGATGATTATTATGGGAAAGAAGCATTTGTAAAAGTGCATGATTATCTGGTTGGCTGTGGTGATTCCCAGTACAAATATTGCATGGCAGGGTTTATCCTTGATAATACACTCAGCGATAACGGAACTGTTACCAGAGGTGTATGCCAGGTAGATGAACAGGAGATGTTGCAGAAGATTGTTGAGACAAGCGGTATTGCCCGTGATACGGATGGTATTGTCAAAGACGAAAATGGCAATGAGATTCCGACAGGAACACACGTATCTATGAATATGTGGGGTGTTACACCGGAATTTTTGGATGTACTGGATAAAGGATTTGCAGAATTTCTGGCAAATGTGGAGCCGGGCAACATCAAAGCAGAGTATCTGCTTCCGACCATCATTGGCGACATGCTTGCAAAAGGTGAGGTGTCTGTAAAAGTTCTTGAGACACAGGATAAATGGTTTGGTGTAACCTATCAGGAAGACCGTCAGACTGTTGTAGATGCTTTCGCAAAACTGATTGCAGACGGCGTATATAAAACACCGTTATTCTAGTCAAAACCAGAAAATTGCTATTTAGATTTTATTTGAGATAGTCAAAACAAAAAATTACTATTTAAACATTCGTAAAAATAGTATAAACAGGTGAACATTATCTATTTAGTCTGAATAGAAATAGATTACCCATATAAGAATAATGAGCAAGAAAGAACATTTCATATGGTAGAAATCCCATGTGAGATGTTCTTTTTGTGTTGTATATTTTTTGCATCTTTACAAATACTGTAAAAAATACAACTAGCAGAGAAATGAAAGTAAATCAAAAGCAGAGTAGCGATTCCCTCTATATATGATGAGTGATAAAGTTATATTCATATCTGATAGAGAAAACAGATATACCATATTCTCTGCTTGCTAATTATGTGTGAGGAGAATAATACCATGACAACACAGACAGGAAAACAAAGCATTGCTTTTGAAAAACCACCCTGGATCATCAGCAGCGGATGCGTAGCAGGAACCAAGGAAGCAGAAGGCCCGATCGGACATGAAATTGACCTGGTGGGCGAAGATGACAATTTTGGATGTGATATCTGGGAAGAAGCGGAAAGTACGCTGCAAAAAGAAGCATTGACAATTGCATTAGGAAAAGCGGGTTTGAAGGCAGAGGAACTTCGGTATCTGTTTGCCGGGGATTTACTTGGACAGTCCATGGCAACGTCTTTTGGCTTACAGCAATTTGATGTACCACTGTTTGGCCTATATGGTGCCTGTTCAACAGCAGGGGAATCTTTGGCACTGGCGGCAATGACGGTGTCTGCCGGGTATGCGAATCTGGCAGGGGCGGTTACGTCCAGCCATTTTGCCAGTGCGGAGAAACAGTTTCGGTTTCCCTTGGAATATGCCAATCAAAGACCCTTATGTACTACCTGGACGGTTACGGGAGCCGGTGCCTTTGTACTTGGCAGAGATAGGTATACAACAGAAAACAGAGATAAAAGTGGACTGGAAAGAGAAGGACACTCGGGGAGAAAGATGATTGGGAAAAAAGTGGCATATGATCAAAAAGGAGAAGGGATAGAGAAGGTAAAAGAACAGCAAAAAGAATGCAAGGGAGAAGCATGTTGTGATGTCTGCATCACTGGCATCACACCGGGCAAAATCGTAGATTATGGTGTGCGGGATTCCATGAACATGGGAGCTGCCATGGCACCGGCGGCAGCAGCTTGTATTGCAACACATCTGGAGGATTTTTCCAGAAGTTCGTCTTATTATGACAAGATCATCACCGGAGATCTGGGGGCGGTTGGACGTGAGATCCTGATTGAACTGCTTCAGCAGAAAAATATTGATATCGGAAGCTGCCATGCGGATTGTGGTCTGGAGATTTTTGATAATGAACGGCAGGGAACCGGAAGCGGAGGAAGTGGCTGCGGATGTGCGGCAGTAACTATGAGCGCACACTTTTTGCCGATGATGCGGCGTGGGGAATTAAAACGGGTATTGTTTGTGCCGACAGGTGCCCTGTTGTCCAAAATCAGCTTTAATGAGGGCGAAAACGTGCCGGGAATTGCACATGCAGTGGTATTAGAAGCAGTAGAAAAAAGTTGAGAAACATTCGAAAGAATGAAGTGAAAAAATGTGATAATACTGATAGGTATGTGATAACGCGAAACATTTTGCGAAAAGAAAATGAAACCGATTATGTAAAGCAAAAATAAAAAAGTAAAAGACGTTAAGATGGAGGGAAGCGTAACAATGGATTATATCAATGCCTTTTGGGTAGGCGGCCTGATCTGTGCGGTAGTACAGATTTTACTGGAAAAAACAAAACTGCTTCCGGGACGTGTTATGGTGCTTCTTGTCTGCTCCGGCGCTGTGTTAGGAGCAGTCGGGATATATGAGCCTTTTTCCGAATTTGCGGGAGCAGGAGCAAACGTGCCGCTGCTTGGATTTGGAAATACGTTGTGGAAGGGGATGAAAACTGCCATTGATGAAAGTGGTTTTTTGGGGCTTTTTACAGGCGGATTTACTGCCTGTGCGGCAGGTGTATCAGCAGCATTAATTTTCGGTTATCTGGGATCTCTGATATTTAATTCCAAGATGCGAAAATAATAGCTTAAAACAGATTTTTAATAAATTCATAGAGAAGAATATACCAGCTTGCGTTGACTGGAATCACGCATCAGATTTCACGTACGTTCGACTTGAACGCAGAATAAGTATTCCCCCGCTTCAAGTGCGTAGAGCACTAAGCGGTGGGTAAGGGGGATGCTTATGTCAGTGGGAGTTAAAAGCTCCCGCTGACAGGTCGCAAAGCGACTGCGTTCATGAGCAAGTAGCGAAAGCGGATTGCGAATGTCCGCTTTACTGTTATGATGCTTGTTACGCGCATAAGACCAATGGATGGTAATGAATGCAGAAACGTAGAGTATTTTTATCAGGCAGGTATAAAAAATACAAAATGAACCATATTAATGATACAGAAATGAATATGCTTGATGATCGTTTGCGAATAGTTGCGGACAGACAATCGATGATTCATTTCCATTAGCGAAAAAAGTTATGAGAAGGAGAGATACCAAGATGAAAAAATTCAGACAGATTGCATTTATACTTATGCTGGCACTGAGTTTGACGACCTTTGCAGCATGTGGAAAGAAGAATACGGATATGAACGATGGGAGCAACAATAATTCTGTCACAGAGAACGGCACTGACAAAAATGGAACCAACGATAACAATGTCGTGGATGATAATACCGTGACGGACGATAACGGAATTGTCAATGACAGAGCAGATACCAATCAGACAGATTATGGAACTACTGGTGAAAATATGAGGGATGCAGCAGAAAATGCAAAGGATTCGATTGAGGATACCGGAGAGGCAATCAAAGACGGTGTCACCGGTGATACAGATGTCAACAAAGATCATAAGGACAAGACAAACGGGACTACGACCGGAGATGCAGTCGGAACAGACAACAATACGGGCGTAACCGAAAATAATAACAGTGGCAGATAAAATATGCGAAATATCGGAGAAAAACATTGAATAAAGGTAAATAGAGTTGCTAATAAAACTAAGAAAAATTTTACCTTAGAATGAAATAGTAAGATTATGAAAAAGGTTTGCACATCAATTTTTGATAAATATTGCAAAACACGAATAAAGATAAGCTGGCGGAGCAGCTTTTTGCAGTATAGCCAAAACTGAAAAAAGGAGAAGCACTCATCTGAGTTCTTCTCCTTTTTACTTTAATAACGAAACTTTAATTATTCCTCGATGCTGTAGTTCGGAGCCTCTTTTGTGATATGAATATCATGCGGATGGCTCTCTTTCAGTGAAGCAGCAGAGATTTTTACAAAGTGGCTGGTTGCAGTCAGATCTCTGATTGTCGAAGCACCACAGTAACCCATACCGGAGCGGATACCTCCGACAAGCTGGAAAATAATGTCTTCTACGCTGCCTTTGTAAGCAACACGTCCTTCGACACCTTCCGGAACCAGTTTTTTAGCATCCTGCTGGAAGTAACGGTCTTTGCTTCCGTTTTCCATAGCGGCAAGGGAGCCCATACCACGGTATACTTTGTATTTACGTCCCTGATATAATTCGAAGGCTCCTGGAGCTTCGTCACATCCTGCAAACATGGAACCCATCATACATACACTGCCACCGGCAGCCAGAGCTTTTGTCATATCTCCGGAGTATTTGATACCACCGTCTGCGATGATCGGGATATTGTATTCTTTTGCAACTTCGTAGCAGTCCATAACGGCTGTGATCTGCGGAACACCGATACCTGCAACAACACGTGTGGTACAGATAGAACCAGGTCCGATACCTACTTTAACTGCGTCAGCGCCTGCTTCGATCAGTGCTTTGGTAGCTGCGCCTGTTGCAACGTTACCTGCGATAACCTGCAGATCAGGATAAGCCTCTTTGATCTGGCGAACTGCGTTTAAGATATTTAAGGAATGTCCGTGTGCGGAATCTACAACGATAACATCTACATGAGCTTTTACCAGAGCATCAATACGATCCATCATGTTTGCTGTGATACCGACAGCAGCGCCACAGAGCAGACGACCCTGTTCATCTTTTGCAGAAAGCGGATATTTGATCTGTTTTTCAATATCTTTGATTGTGATCAGACCTTTTAATTTGAAGTCTTTGTCAACGATCGGAAGTTTTTCTTTTCTTGCTTTTGCAAGGATTGCTTTGGCTTCCTCTAAAGTGATACCTTCCGGAGCAGTGATCAGTCCCTCACTGGTCATGCTCTCGCTGATTTTTTTTGTGAAATCAGTCTCAAATTTAAGATCACGGTTTGTGATGATACCGATCAGTGTACCATCTTCTTTGACGATCGGCACACCGGAAATACGGAATTTTGCCATCAGGTCGTCAGCGTCCTGAAGAGTGTGATCTGCGGAAAGGGAGAATGGATCTGTGATAACTCCGTTTTCGGAACGTTTTACTTTGTCTACTTCCTCAGCCTGTGCTTCGATAGACATATTTTTGTGGATGATACCGATACCGCCCTGTCTTGCCATTGCGATTGCCATGCGGTGTTCAGTAACTGTATCCATGCCGGCACTCATCATCGGAATGTTCAGTGTGATTTTGTTGGTCAGTTTTGTCGTAAGATCAACCATGTTCGGGGTTACCTCGGAGTATGCCGGAACGAGCAGCACATCATCAAAAGTAATACCTTCACCAATAATTTTTGCCATTTTGTATCCTCCCTTATCTGTTTTGTGAGCAAAAAAAGAAAAACACTGCTGTTTTTCTGATTTCTAAAAATAAATAAATTAATTTTGAAAATATTATAGTAATTTAAAATTGTAATGTCAATGACTTTTCGGCAAAGGTTTCTTTTTTTTACAGTTTGTGATATTTTAAGTGTATACTTTGCAAAATGTTAGGAGAAACAACCAAAGCACAAATAAGCAGAGTTAATAAATATAATAAGGTAACTTTTCACCCGGTCTTTTTTATCTCAGTCTAATTTCTGACTGAGATAAAATGCTCCGCGAGGATGTGCAGTGATTCTGAGGAGAATATGTCAGCATACGCTGACCAGAATCACGCACCAAGTCCACGTACGTTCGACTTGAAATGAGATATTGTTACCTGCAACCCGATGGCAATTAATAGAGAGACAGTAAGGAGAGTTGTATGGAATTTCGACCATGTATTGACATTCATAATGGAAAGGTAAAACAGATCGTAGGTGGCACGCTGAAGGATCAGGGAGATCTGGCGGCAGAAAATTTTGTGTCGGAGCAGGATGCACCCTTTTATGCAAAATTGTATCAGTCTTATGGAATCCGTGGAGGACATATTATCCTATTAAATGGAAAGGATTCCGCACATTATGAGGCAACTAAGTTACAGGCACTGGCAGCACTTCAGGTTTACCCGGGCGGATTGCAGGTGGGTGGCGGTATTACGGCAGAAAATGCCCATGAATTTTTGCGGGCAGGAGCCAGTCATGTGGTCGTGACTTCTTATGTGTTCCGGGATGGAAAAGTAGATTATGAGCGTCTGGAGAAACTGGTGCAGGCAGTCGGAAAGGAACATCTGGTACTGGATTTAAGCTGTCGCAAAAAGGATGGTGTTTATTATATCGTAACGGACCGCTGGCAGAAATTTACAGAAGAACGCGTGACTGTGGAATTGCTGGACCGCTTGTATCAGTATGCGGATGAGTTTCTGATCCATGCGGTGGATGTGGAAGGCAAAGCGTCCGGCATTGAGCGTGAACTGGTAGAACTGCTTGGAAGCTGGAATCGCATTCCGGTGACATATGCCGGCGGAATCGGAAGTTTTCAAAATCTGGAAGAACTGGCAGAGTGGGGACAGCATCATCTGAATTATACGATTGGAAGTGCGCTGGATCTCTTTGCCGGAAATATGAAATTTGAGGATGTATTGGAGTTTGGCAAGAAACTTTAATATAAGAACCCTGTATTTTCTTCAGCAAAAAAGAGGTATTGGGCTTCAGCAGAAAACTTTGAACGAAGAATAAGCATTCCCCCACTTCAAGTGCGCAGAGCACTAAGTGGTGGGTAAAGGGGATGCTTATGTCAGTGGGAGTTAAAAGCTCCCACTGACAGGTCGCAAAGCGACTGCGTTCATGAGCAAGGAGCGAGAGCGGATTGCGAATGTCCGCTTTACATAAAGATACCGATCCTGGGATCTGGGATTTTTGGAAATGTAATCTTGAAATTTGATAAGAAATCAGTATAATGAACCTAATAATTCAGAGCGAAAAAGTATCGAATAAAACCTGAAGCAGTATTAAATACTGGCTTTGAATTAGAGTTTTGATAAAATTACAGGAGGAACGCCATGTATACAAAGAATGACATTATGCAGATGGTGGAAGATGAAGATGTCGAATTTATCCGTCTGCAGTTTACCGATATTTTTGGCAATATGAAAAATGTTGCCATTACAAGCAGTCAGTTGGAAAAAGCGTTGGATAACCGTTGCATGTTCGACGGTTCATCCATTGAAGGATTTGTAAGAATTGAAGAATCCGATATGTATCTGCATCCGGATCTGGATACATTTACGATTTTCCCATGGAGACCGCAGCAGGGGAAGGTAGCACGTATTATCTGTGATATCTACCGTCCGGACGGTACACCGTTTGAGGGAGATCCGCGTTATGTTTTACAGAAAGTGATCAAAGAAGCAAAGGACATGGGATATGTGTTTGATGTGGGACCGGAATGTGAATTTTTCCTGTTTAATACAGATGATAATGGGTGTCCGACAACCGATACCACAGAAAAAGCAGGGTATTTTGAAATGGGACCAAACGATCACGGCGAAAACGCCAGACGTGATATGGTTCTGACTCTGGAAGATATGGGATTTGAGATTGAGGCATCCCATCATGAGGCATCTCCGGGACAGCATGAGATTGATTTCAGATACGAGCCGGCAATGCATGCGGCAGACAACATTATGACGTTTAAACTTGCGGTAAAAACGATCGCAAAGCGTCATGGCATGCATGCAACATTTATGCCAAAGCCAAAGAGCGGCGTCAGCGGTTCAGGAATGCATATCAACATGTCTCTGAGAAAAGACGGCAAAAATATTTTTGCAGATGAAAATGATAAGTTTGGACTGAGTCAGGATGCTTATTATTTTATTGGCGGTCTGATGAAGCATGTCTATGGCATGACAGCAATCACAAATCCGCTGGTAAATTCTTATAAACGTCTGGTTTCCGGATTTGAGGCTCCGCTTCATATTACGTGGTCTGTGAGAAACAGAAGTCCGTTGATCCGTATTCCGTCCGCAGTGGGCGGTGGCACACGTATTGAACTTCGAAGCCCGGACTGTGCGGCAAATCCGTATCTGACCATTGCGCTGTGTCTGGCAGCAGGTCTGGACGGCATGAAGAATAAAATTACTCCGCCAGAAAACATTCAGAAAAATATGTTCAGCATGTCTGAGGAAGAAAAAGCAGAACGAAATATCAAATCTCTGCCGACAAATCTGAGTGATGCAGTAGAGGCGCTGGAACAGGATGCATTTATTCAGGATGTACTTGGAGATCATATCAGTAACGTATATATCAATTCTAAGAAAGATGAGTGGGAGCGGTATTGCAGAGCTGTAACACAGTGGGAAGTAGATGAGTACCTGGACAAATTTTAATCAAAAGGTGGATGGTTGAGTTTTGACAAGGATAATTGTTGCATTTCCGAAAGCAGAAAACGGAAAAAACATTAAGAATGTACTGGTCAGAAACGGCTATCAGGTTGTGTGCGTCTGTACAAATGGCGCACAGGTGATCCAGGAAGCAAATGGACTGCAGGATGGCATTGTCGTCTGTACTTATAAGCTTTCCGATATGATCTATCAGGAGCTGGTGGAATGTCTGCCTCCGGGATTTGAAACAATCGTGATCTCCACGAAGGATCAGTGGGTGGAGAACGGGACACCGGGAATCGTGGGATTGGCAGTTCCGTTAAAGATTCACGAACTGTTGTCTACGGTGGAGATGGTCGCGTATAATCTGGAGCGAAAACGGCGGAAACGCCGTCAGGCTCCAAGGAAGCGAACGCAGGAAGAACAGGAACTGGTGGATCGTGCAAAAGCGATTCTGATGGAACGAAATCAGATGACAGAAGACGAGGCGCATCGTTACCTGCAAAAGACCAGTATGGATAATGGAACCAGTTTTACAGAAACGGCACAGATGATTCTTGGTATGCTGGATCAGTAGCAGCTTTGATGGCGTAAAAAGGAACCTTTTTTGCAGAATAACATATAGTTGAGAGAAGTGTGTATTCTGGGAGAGGTTCTATGAAATTTGTTAAAATGCATGGTCTTGGAAATGATTTTCTGATCTTTGACTGTCTTGAAAATGGGGACAGTGAACACGCACCCGTCTGGCTGGCCGCAGAACGGGTACAGCAGCTTTGTGACCGACATTGTGGGATCGGATCGGATGGTCTGATCTGTGTGCTGCCATCAACGGTAGCGGATTTTCGAATGTTGATCTGCAATGCGGATGGAAGCCGGGCACAGATGTGTGGAAATGGTATTCGCTGTGTCGGAAAATATGTATCTGACCATGGAAAAACAGAACAGGAGAATCTTAGAATCGAGACGGACGCCGGTGTGCGGCAGTTGCGTTTAGATAAAGGAACGGACAGAGTGGCTGTAACGGCGGTTCGGGTGGATATGGGCACACCTGAATTTGTGCCGGAGCACATATCTGCCCGTTTTTCTTATACCGGTGTTTCTATGGGGAATCCGCATTGCGTTATTTTTTTAAATAGTAAAGAGGAACTGGATCAGATTCCAATGGAAGTGTGTGGACCGGAAATGGAACATCACCCGGCATTTCCACATGGAGCAAATGTGGAATTTGCGTGGATACAGGATGCAGGACATATTGCAGTGCGTGTGTGGGAGCGCGGATGCGGGGAGACGCGCGCCTGTGGAACCGGTGCCTGTGCGGTGGCAGCAGCGGCAATGCGGATGCGAAGATGTGCGATGTCAGTTACAATAGAACTTCCGGGGGGAGAATTGCAGGTGACTTATGGAACCAGAAGCAGACATTTGTATCTGACCGGTCCGGCAGAAGAAGTTTTTTCCGGTGAAGTAAAAATATAGGATAATGTGGGTACTTGCAAAAGAATACTTATTTGGAAAAATATGCGGATTTTCAGAGAAAGTTTATGCTACGGTGATAATTTACAGCAGAAAAGCGTCAAGCGGTTGATTTTTTCGCGTTAGTTATGTTATACTAGGAACGATTTTACAGGTAAAACAAGATTCACTATCTCAGCTATACTACACTTATATAGCAATGAGAATCTCAACATATGCTGAGTGGAATCTTGCAACACGAGATACATTTTAGTGAGGAGTTGTAAATATGTTTAAAGTAAATGACAATTATCAGAAACTTCCGGGCAGTTATCTGTTCAGCACAATCGCGAAAAAAGTAAGTGCATTTCAGGCTGCAAATCCGGAGAAAACATTGATCCGTCTTGGTATCGGTGATGTGACACAGCCACTGGCACCGGCAATTATCGATGCAATGCATGGTGCTGTAACTGAGATGGGAAATGCAGAGACTTTCCATGGATATGCACCGGATCTTGGTTATGAATTCCTGCGCACTGCTATTGCGGACAATGATTATAAAGCAAGAGGATGTGACATCAGCGCAGATGAGATTTTCGTATCCGATGGTGCAAAGAGCGATTCCGGAAATATTCAGGAGATCTTTTCTGTAGATAATCGTATCGCTGTATGTGATCCGGTTTACCCGGTTTATGTAGATTCCAACGTTATGGCTGGCAGAACCGGTGTATATGATCCAAATACAGAGATGTGGAGCAATGTCATCTACATGCCTTGTACAAAAGAAAATAATTTTGTACCGGAGTTTCCGAAAGAGGATCCGGATATCATTTATCTGTGTCTGCCGAACAACCCGACAGGTACAACTATTACAAAAGATCAGTTACAGGAGTGGGTTGATTATGCAAACAGAATCGGTGCAGTCATCATTTATGATGGTGCATACGAAGCATATATTTCCGAGGATAACGTAGCACATACAATTTTTGAATGCGAAGGCGCAAGAACCTGTGCCATCGAGTTAAAGAGCTTCTCCAAGAATGCTGGATTTACCGGTGTTCGTCTGGGATACGCAGTTGTTCCGAAAGACCTGAAATGCGGAGATGTTTCCTTACATCAGATGTGGGCAAGACGTCATGGAACAAAATTCAACGGTGCTCCGTATATTGTACAGCGTGCCGGCGAAGCTGTTTACAGTGAGGCTGGTAAGGCTCAGTTAAAAGCGCAGGTCGCTTATTACATGAAGAATGCAGCAGCCATCAAAGGCGGACTGCAGGATGCTGGATTTGAAGTATTCGGTGGCGTAAACGCACCATACATCTGGTTAAAGACACCGGATCATATGACATCCTGGGAGTTCTTCGATTACCTGCTTGAAAAAGCAAATGTTGTAGGTACACCGGGATCAGGATTTGGACCAAGCGGAGAAGGATACTTCAGACTGACTGCATTTGGAACATATGAAAATACACTTGCTGCTCTGGAGAGAATTAAAGCATTATAATTATTGACGACAGATTTGTATTATTTCACAGACCAGACAAACTCAGTTTCTGCATTATTGTAATTTTAAATTTCATAGATAACAAATATATATTCATATATGATAGCTTGAAATAAAAATGAGACAATTCAGTATGATAACGTAGAAGCAAAAAAGAGCAAAAAAACATCCGGCAAGCCGTCTCAGGCTGTCGGATGTTTTTTTGCTCTTTTTTGCTCAATACCTGTCGCGTTATCAAAATAATTTATTTTTTGAAAGACGCACGTTTTCTTAAAGTCGGATCCAGAATCTTCTTACGGATTCTCAGGCTCTCCGGAGTTACCTCCAGAAGCTCATCTGTATCAATGAAATCCAGTGCCTGTTCCAGACTGAGGATTCTTGGCGGTGTCAGTGTCAACGCTTCATCTGCAGAAGAGGAACGTGTGTTGGTCAGATGTTTCTTCTTGCAGACATTTAACTCAATATCTTCTGCACGGGAGCACTGTCCGATAACCATTCCGGAATATACTTTTTCACCAGGTCCGATAAACAGGGAACCACGCTCCTGTGCGGAGAACAGACCGTATGCTACGGATTCACCGGACTCGAATGCGATCAGGGAACCAAGTTTACGATACTGGATATCTCCACGGTATGGCTCATAACCACAGAAGATGGTATTGATGATACCGTTACCTTTTGTATCTGTCATAAAGTCGCCACGGTAACCAATCAGACCACGGGACGGGATCTTGAACTCGAGACGGGTATAACCGCCGCTGATGCTTCCCATGTTCTGCAGCTCACCTTTACGCTGGCTCAGCTTTTCAATAACAACACCGGTAAATTCATCCGGTACATCAACGTAAGCCATTTCCATCGGCTCTGTCTTTTTGCCATTCTCATCTGTATGGTACAGAACCTCTGCTTTACTTACTGCAAACTCGTAACCCTCACGACGCATGTTTTCAATCAGGACGGACAGATGCAGCTCACCACGACCGGATACTTTGAAGCTGTCGGCACTTTCTGTCTCTTCTACACGGAGGGAAACATCTGTGTTCAGCTCTTTGAAAAGGCGGTCACGGATGTGACGGGAAGTAACGTATTTTCCTTCCTGACCTGCCAGCGGGCTGTCGTTTACGATGAAGTTCATGGAGATGGTCGGCTCGGAGATCTTCTGGAACGGGATCGCTACCGGATTTTCCGGATCACAGATCGTATCACCGATATGGATATCAGCGATACCGGAGATTGCTACGATGGAACCGATTTTTGCTTCTTTTACTTCTACTTTATTTAAGCCGTCAAATTCATACAGTTTGCTGATGCGGACTTTTTTCTGCTTCTCAGGATCGTGAGCATTCAGCATGATGGCATCCTGGTTGACACGCAGGCATCCGTTGTCGACTTTGCCGACACCGATACGTCCAACGTACTCATTGTAGTCGATGGTACTGATCAGAACCTGTGTGTTTGCATCCGGGTCACCTTCCGGAGCCGGAATGTAGTTTAAGATTGTCTCAAACAGCGGCATCATATCTTTTGGCTCATCATCAAGACTTAAAGTTGCATAACCGTTCTTTGCAGATGCGTAAACGAATGGGCAGTCAAGCTGCTCATCGGAAGCATCCAGATCCATGAACAGTTCCAGAACTTCGTCGATGACCTCATCCGGTCTTGCCTCAGGACGATCGATTTTGTTGATGCAGACGATAACCGGCAGATTAAGCTCTAATGCTTTCATCAGAACAAATTTTGTCTGTGGCATAGCGCCCTCAAATGCGTCAACCACGAGGATAACGCCGTTTACCATTTTCAGTACACGCTCAACCTCTCCACCGAAATCGGCATGGCCTGGTGTGTCGATGATGTTAATTTTTGTATCTTTGTAAAATACTGCAGTATTTTTTGACAGAATCGTGATTCCTCTTTCACGCTCGATGTCATTGGAATCCATGACACGTTCCTGCACTTCCTGATTCTGACGGAAGACGCCGGACTGTTTCAGCAGCTCATCTACCAGTGTTGTTTTACCGTGGTCTACGTGAGCGATGATGGCAATATTTCTAATGTCCTCTCTCTTTGTTTTCATTACATGTATCCTTCCTTCTGAACTAATCAGTTGTTAAGTGTTTCCTATCTAAATGATAGAAAATATATAGTATTCATTAGTGCAACCAATTTATTTTATCACAAAATTCAGATTTGGCAAGAGGAAGAATCAAAAGGTTGTCGACATTTTTTTCGCAAAATCGCAAGTTTTTCATGTTAGATTGTATTTGCCGGCAGAAAAAAGCGGTTTTGAGTTCTAAAAATGAAAAACTGGAATAAATTGAAAGCACAAAGAAAGTACATGTGAAGAAGGGAGCTTACAAAGATGACAGATAAATTATTTGAGAACAATCAGGTGTCGATGATGGGAGAAATTGTTTCGGAGTTTCAGTTCAGTCATGAGGTGTTTGGAGAAGGTTTTTATATGGTAGAACTGGCAGTGAACCGTCTGAGCAACTATTCGGATTATATTCCGCTGATGATATCAGAACGACTGATCGATACAGAGCAGGATTACACCGGACAGCTGATTCGGGTATCGGGACAGTTCCGTTCCTATAATCGCCATGAAGAGAAAAAGAACCGCCTTGTTCTGTCGGTGTTTGTGAGGGAACTTGAATTTTTGGATGAGATTGATGAAAATGAGAAAACCAATCAGATTTTTCTGGATGGCTACATCTGCAAGGAGCCGATTTATCGGAAAACACCGCTGGGACGTGAGATTGCGGATGTGTTGCTTGCAGTCAACCGTTCCTATGGAAAATCAGACTACATACCATGTATCTGCTGGGGCAGAAATGCTCGCTTTGCCTCCGGTTTTACGGTAGGAAGTCATATTCAGATCGTGGGGCGTGTCCAGAGCCGGGAATATGTAAAACGCATTGATGAGGAAAATGTAGAACACAGGGTAGCCTATGAGGTATCTGTGAGCAAAGTGGATCTGCTGGAAAATGATTAAGGAAAATGATTAAAAAGCGTCGTGCTCATGCGATAGTTGCATTTTCCTAACAAATGTGCTATGTTAATTCTCAGTTCATTTGACTTGAACTTGGTCGGATAGTATTTTTGACTGGGAAAAAGACCTCACGGTGACGTGCTGTTGCAGTATGTCTGGTGAGATAGAGCGGTAAGTGTACACGTTTTGGTACGTGTACGACTTCGAAGGAGGAGACTATGAGTACAGGAAAAATACAGGTATATTACGGTGAGGGACGTGGAAAGACGTCAGCGGCGCTGGGATATGCCATTCATGAAGACAGCAAAGGTGAGTCCGTGATCGTAATCCAGTTTTTAAAGCAAAAGGATGAGGATGAGATCAGTTTTTTGGGACGTCTGGAGCCGGAGATTCGTCTGTTTCGTTTTCAAAAATCGGAGAAGTTTTACAGAGAATTGCCGGCAGAAGAACAGTTGGAAGAACAGATGAATATGAAAAACGGCATTAATTATGCCAGAAAGGTGTTACAGACAGGTGAGTGCGATATTCTGATCCTGGATGAAGTGTTGGGACTTCTGGATGAGAAAATTGTACCGGAGGAAGAAATCCTCCAGTTGATGGCACTGAAATCAGATGATATGCATATGATCATGACCGGACAGGTAATCAGCGATGGAATCTTGAAACAGGCAGATGATGTGTATGAAATCTGTATTAAAAAAGAAGGATAGGTGACAGAATCCTGTCGTGTAATGTTCACACGCGCCATTTGCAAAAGAGCCCGCTTGCGAGCGATGCTCCTTGATCTATGTTCAAGAAGAGGTCAACGACTGTTTTTGCTCATAAAGAGGCGCTCTCTTCATCACTATATATCCAGGTAATTCTTCGTGCAAGCATGATCATTACCTGAATACAGGTGATGAGTGAACTGTACCCATATATAAATAAAATCATAGAGGTTGACATTCTTATAGGAAAGTGCTATATTGAGCACAAATAAGACAGTAGTGAGATAGAGGTTGCGTGATTTATGAGTAGACTGCCGTATGTACCGTTTCACAGATGAGGGCAGTCAAAAGGAAATCATGCCGAAAGGATATACAGGAGCGGCTGTGTGTTACTTGGGCACAATGTGAAGAACACTGTGACTGTCATCGGAGACGATGGGGCGCTATCACTGGAATAAAGAAATCAACTCTTTATGAAATTAAGAAAGATTTTCAGGAACCAGCGAGTGCGCACGCTGGTTCTTATTTTTTAGTTAATTGCGAGAGGCTGTGTTAGCATACTTTCTTGTAAAGGTGTTTGTTGAGAAGTGTAAAAAAAGACAGGGAGGACATAGAAAATGCCAATTTTTAAAGGAGCAGGTGTTGCAATCGTTACACCAATGAAAGAAAATCTGGAAGTTGATTATGATGCACTGGAGACCAATATTAATTATCAGATCGACAATGGTACGGATGCTATTGTTATCGCAGGTACAACTGGTGAAAGTGCAACTTTATCCGAGGAAGAACATAAAAAAGTTGTAAAAGCAGCCGTAGAGTTTACAAAACATCGTGTACCGGTTATCGCAGGTACTGGTTCTAACAGCACACAGACAGCCATCGAGCTTTCCCAGGAAGCTGATGCGGACGGAGTAGATGCAGTTCTGATCGTAACTCCTTACTATAACAAAGCAACACAGAAAGGTCTGATCAGACATTACACCAGCGTTGCAGAATCCATCAAAGTACCGGTGATCATGTACAACGTACCTTCCAGAACCGGATGTAATCTGCAACCGGCAACTGTTGCACATCTGGTAAAAAATGTAGACAATATTGTTGCCATCAAAGATGCAACTGGTGATCTGTCTCAGGCAGCACAGATGATGAACCTGTGTGACGGCAATCTGGAGCTGTATTCCGGAAATGATGATCAGGTAGTTCCGCTGTTATCCATCGGCGGACTTGGTGTTATCTCCGTATTATCTAATATTGCACCGCGTCAGGCACATAACATTGTTATGGAGTTCTTAGAGGGTGACTGCAAAAAAGCTGCAAAACTGCAGTTAGATGCAATTCCGCTGATCAATGCATTATTCAGTGAAGTAAACCCGATTCCGGTAAAAGCTGCCATGAATATGCTTGGTATGCAGGCAGGACCGCTCAGAGCACCGTTGTCTGAGATGGAAGATGCACACAAAGAGATTCTTCGTCAGGAAATGATCAAATACGGATTAATGAAATAAGGATCATCAGGTATGAGGAAGTAGTATTCAGTGTCAAATAAATGGAAAAATGAATCAGATAAAAGACGATTATGCAAAAAATGTCGGTGAATATTACCAAAATATGAGAAATGACTTGCCCCCGCATGTAATGCGGGGGTATTATAGCTTATGTGAGAAAGAAATGTTTCAGTAAATGAATTTTACGGAGGAAGTTAGAATATGACAAAAGTAATCATGAACGGATGTAACGGACATATGGGACATGTAATCAGTGATCTGTGTGAAAAAGATCCGGAGATTGAAATCGTAGCAGGAATTGATATCAATACAGAGCAGCATTATGGCTATCCGGTATTTGCAAATATCGCAGACTGTGATGTGGAAGCAGAGGCAATCATTGATTTTTCCCACGTCAGCTGTATTGATGCGCTGATGGCATACAGTGTGGAGCGTCGGATCCCGGTGGTTGTTTGTACCACAGGCCTTTCCGCAGAGCAGGATGCATTATTAAAATCGTCCAGTGAAAAAGTAGCAGTTTTAAAATCTGCGAACATGTCTCTTGGCGTTAACACATTAATGGAGCTTCTTCAGACTGCAGCAAAAGTACTGGCACCGGCCGGATTTGACATGGAGATCGTGGAGAAACACCACAACCAGAAACTGGATGCACCGAGTGGAACAGCGATCGCACTGGCAGATTCCATGAATGAAGCATTAGATGAGGCATATTCTTACAAATATGACCGTTCTCAGGAGCGTAAAAAACGTGACAAATACGAGATTGGTATTCAGGCAGTCCGTGGTGGAAATATCGTTGGCGAGCACGAAGTGATCTTTGCGGGAACAGATGAGGTTATTACATTCAAACACACTGCATATTCCAAAGCTATCTTTGGTAAGGGAGCTATTGAGGCAGCAAAATATCTGGCAGGAAAACCGGCTGGATTTTACGGAATGGCAGATGTGATCAAGAGCGCATCATAAATGGAAATAATATAAGGGGGATTACCAGACATGGAAAATGCAGATATTAAGTATCTGAAAGTACTGGCAACACAATATCCAAACATTGCGGCAGCAGCAACTGAAATCGTCAATCTGAAGGCAATTTTGAGTCTGCCAAAGGCAACAGAGCACTTTATCACGGATGTTCATGGGGAGTATGAGCAGTTCCGTCATGTAATGTGCAACGGTTCAGGTGCCGTACAGCGAAAAATTGAAGATGAGTTCGGAAGTTCTCTCGGCATTCCGGAGAAGCGTACACTGGCGACATTGATCTATTATCCGGAGCTGAAGATCAAGCAGATTGAAGGAAAATTAACGGCACGGGAAAATCTGGAAGACTGGTATAGGGTGACAATTTTCCGTCTGATCCGTGTATGTAAAAATGCGTCATCCAAGTATACCCGTTCCAAAGTACGAAAATCTCTGCCAAAGGATTTTGCATATATTATCGAGGAGCTGATGACCGGCAGACCGGACGTGGCAGATCAGGAAGCTTATTATAATGAAATCATCAATTCAGTTATTCATACCGGCAGAGCGTCGCAGCTGATCGCAGATTTCTGTTATCTGATCCGTCGATTTACTGTAGATCATCTGCATGTAGTCGGTGATATTTTTGACAGAGGACCGTATCCGCATCTGATCATGGATGATCTGATGAAACATCATTCCGTGGATATTCAGTGGGGAAACCATGATATTCTCTGGATGGGGGCGGCAGCAGGTTCGGTAGCCTGTATGTGTAACATGCTGCGTATTTCCGCGCGATATGGAAACCTGTCTATCCTGGAAGATGCCTATGGAATCAATATGATTCCTCTGATGCGGCTGGCTATGGACTGCTATCAGGGACACATCAGTAAAACTTTTAATGTACATGTGCGGGATGATGATGAAGAATATGATCGCGATTTTGCCGAGATGGATGCTATGATGCACAAAGCAATTACTGTGATCCAATTTAAAGTCGAGGGGCAGCTGATCAAGGAACATCCGGAATGGGATATGCAGGAGCGTCTGCTGCTGGACAAGATTGATTATGAGAACGGCACGATCAGACTGGGAATAAAAGAATATGCGTTGAATGATACTTATTTTCCTACCATTGATCCAAAAGATCCGTACAAACTGACACAGCAGGAAGAAGATGTGGTAGAGCGTCTGAAGAACAGTTTCCTTGGCAGCGAGCGTCTGCAGCGTCACATTCGTTTCCTGTATACAAAGGGAAGTCTTTACAAAGTATATAATGGAAACCTGCTGTATCATGGCTGTGTGCCGATGAATGATGACGGCAGCTTTATGAAAGTCAATATTTATGGCAAGACTTACAGCGGAAAAGCTTTGTATGACATTTTGGAGCATTATGCCAGAAAAGGTTATTATTCCATTGACCCGGTAGAAAAGAAACGCGGTGAGGATATTCTTTGGTTTATCTGGAAAAATAAACATTCACCGGTATTTGGAAAAGAGCGTATGGCAACCTTTGAGCGCTATTTTATTGATGACAAGGAAACTCATGAGGAGCCCAAAAATGCTTATTACCGTCTGTTTGAGAAAGAAGAGATTGTAGATAAGATTTTGAAGGAGTTCGGACTTCCGGTACAGGGGGCACATATTATCAATGGTCATATTCCGGTCATTGTGAAAAAAGGCGAATCTCCGGTAAAATGCGGCGGGAAACTGCTGATCATCGATGGTGGATTTTCCAAGGCTTACCAGCAGAAGACCGGAATTGCAGGTTACACTCTGATCTACAACTCTTATGGGCTGGTGCTGGCTGCGCATGAGCCATTTACTTCCATGGAAGATACAGTATTGAATGAGACCTGTATCCATTCTCATATCGTTATGGAGCAGAACGTGGTAAAACGGAAAACCGTTAACGATACCGATACCGGTAAAGTGCTGCGGGAAAATATCGCAGAGTTGGAAGAATTGCTGCAGGCTTATCGAAGCGGTCTGCTGGTAGAGAGGTTCTAATCTGAAAAAGCAAATAGAACAAGTAGATACAAAAGAGGAACAGTTGATTTTGATTATAAGAACAGTGTGTGTAAATGATGCTATTTTATAATTATTTAAGAATTGATTGTTCCTCTTTTTATTGACAAAAATATTTAACAGTGTTAATCTTTGGCAATGGTGAATTGTTAACACTGTTAAATATTTGAACGCAGAATAAACATTCCCCCGCTTCAAGTGCGTAGAGCACTAAGCGGTGGGTAAGGGGGATGCTTATGTCAGTGGGAGTTAAAAGCTCCCACTGACAGGTCGCAAAGCGACTGCGTTCATGAGCAAGTAGCGAAAGCGGATTGCGAATGTCCGCTTTACTGAGAAGAATATTATACTGGTTGTGTCATGCATCGCGCAGCTCAATTAGGAAAAATCTTTTATAGGATGAGCATTTGGAAAGGAGGTCTTTTTTGAGAGTTATGGAAGATAAAGAAAACAAAGAAAACAAAGAAAACAAAGAGCATTCTGATTTTACGGATTGCAGGAATCATTTTGATCGCATGGGACATATGGAACAGAACGTGTGGGAAGCACTGCATATGTTTCGAAAACTGAATATCGGCAGCATTCTGCCACATTTGAACAAAGGTGAATTTGTGCTGATGAATGGTATTTATCATGTGCAGAAAAAAATTGGTTCCGAGCAGGGGGTAAAGATGTCGGAACTGGCAGAATATATTCATGTGTTGCCGCCGGCTGTATCCCGTAGTATTAAGGCGCTGGAAGAAAAAGAGTATGTCAGACGTTATGTGGATCAGAAGGATCGTAGAAATACGCTGGTGGAGATTACAGAAGTCGGACAGGAAGTTTTACAGGAATCCAATGAGATTATGGATGATTTTATCCGACGGGTGTTTGAAAAGACGGATAAAGAGGAAATGGCGAGACTTGTAAATTATATTTACCAGCAGTATGATCTGGCAAAAAGAGAACTGGAGAAAATCCGGGAGAGCCAGAAAAAGGCGAAAAAAGCTACAGATGAAAAAGATTAGTATTGTAGAAAGGAAATCACGGAAATGAAGAAGATTTTTAAAAACATGATTCCGTACTGGAAATCGATTCTTGTGATCGTGGCAGTGCTTGTGATCCAGGCATATTGTGATCTGGCGCTGCCAGCGTATACCGCTGATATCATTGATGTGGGTATTCAGAATAAGGGAATCGAACATATTCTTCCGCAGGAAATGACATCGGAGGAGTATGAGAACGCACAGCTTTTTATGACAAAAGAGGAAAAAACGTTATGGGCTTCAAGTTATGAGGCAACGCAGCACAAGACATACGAATGTTCTGTGACAGACGATGATACTCTGGATGAGCTGGATTCTGAATTTGCGATTCCGCTGATCCTGAATTATCAGATGTCTCAGATGGAAGAAGATCAGTTCAAAAAAATGCTGGCAGAGCAGACCGGTCAGGACGTATCGGTATATGAGCAGATGAATCTGGAACAGATTGGTCAGATGCTTGGCATGGAGCTTGATATTTCAGAAAAAGAAGTTGAGCAGGACGATGGAAGTACACAGACCGTCAACTGTGTAGATGTACGTCCGATCTTTGAAGTAATGGCATCATCTGGACAGATGGATGAAAGTGCGGTTTTGTCCATGCGTGACTCCATGGAAGATATGGTGGATACGATGGGAGATTCCATGCTGACTTCCACTGGAGCTGCTTATGCGGCAGCCTGTGATGAGGATGCTGGTCTGGAGCTGGCAAAAATCCAGACCGCATATTTATGGAAAAAAGGACTGCAGATGGCCGGTCTGGCCGCAGTGATGATGGCAGCAGCAATATTTGTATCTTATCTGGCATCCAAAGTCGGAGCCGGTGTGGGACGTTCTTTGCGTGGCAGACTGTATGAGAAAGTTATGCATTTTTCCAATGCGGAGATGGAACATTTTTCCACCGCATCACTGATCACCAGAAGTACAAATGATGTGCAGCAGATCCAGATGGTGACAGCGATATTTTTACGAATGCTTGCCTATGCACCGATTATCGGTATCGGTGGTATCATCAAAGTCGTGCAGACAAAAGCAGGTATGGGATGGCTGATCGTGGTGGCAGTAATTATAATTATTGTATTTGTCATGGGTCTGATGAGTGTGGCAATGCCAAAATTCAAACAGATGCAGGAAAAGGTGGATGATGTCAACCTTGTTTCCAGAGAGATACTGACAGGACTTCCGGTTATCCGTGCATTCCGTCGTGAGGATAAAGAGGAAGAACGGTTTGATGGTGTGAACCGTGAACTGACAAAGACCATGCTTTTCACAAACCGTGTCATGACGCTGATGATGCCTGGTATGATGCTGATCATGTATGCACTGACAGTAGCGATTGTCTGGGTAGCAGCAAAGAAAATTGATCTTGGTGTGATGCAGGTTGGTTCCATGACTGCATTTATCACGTATGCGATGCTGATAGTTATGGCATTTCTGATGCTGACAATGATGTCTGTTATGCTTCCACGTGCCGGTGTGGCAGCAGAGCGTATCGACGAAGTGTTGAAGATGGACATTTCCATCAAAGAAGCAGAAGAACCGACACACGTAGAGAAAACAGCAGGTGTCCTGAAATTTTCACATGTTGATTTCATGTATCCGGGAAGTAAAGAAGCTGCGGTTACGGATATTGATTTTACCGCAAATCCGGGTCAGACCACCGCAATCATCGGAAGTACCGGTTGCGGTAAATCTACCATTGTAAACCTGATTCCGCGTCTGTACGATGTGACCGGGGGTGTCATCACACTGGATGGTATCGACATTCGGGAACTTTCCATGAAAGATCTGCGTCAGCAGATTGGATTTGTACCACAGAAAGGAGTGCTTTTCTCCGGAACTATCGCATCCAACCTGCGTTTTGGCAATGCGGATGCCAGCGATGCAGATGTACGTCAGGCAGCACAGATCGCACAGGCAGAAGATTTTATTGAAGAAAAGACAGAGAAATACGATGCGCCGATCGCACAGGGCGGGACGAACGTTTCCGGCGGACAGAAGCAGCGTCTTGCTATTGCCCGTGCTATTGCAAAACATCCGAAGATTTTTGTGTTCGATGACAGTTTTTCCGCACTGGATCTGAAAACCGATGCGAAACTGAGAAAAGCACTGGCAGATACGGTGGAGGACAGCACCGTGATCATCGTAGCGCAGCGTATCAGCACGATTTTGCATGCGGATCAGATACTGGTTCTGGATGAAGGTCGTATTGTTGGAAAAGGTACTCACGCAGAACTGATGAAAAACTGTGCGGTATATCGGGAAATCGCAAAATCCCAGATGTCCGCAAAAGAACTTGGATTAACAGACAGAGAGGAGGCAGAAGATCATGAGTAATGAAAGTAATATGAATTCCGCTTCCAGACCGAAACGGCCGATGGGAGGACCGGGACGTGGTATGGCTCCGGGAGAAAAGGCGAAGGATTTCAAAGATTCCATCAGAAAAATGCTTCGCTATATGGGAAAATATAAGATCGCAGTCGTGTTTGTCATGATCATTGCGGCCTGCTCCACTGTATTCAGTGTCGCAGGACCGAAGGTACTTGGTAAGGCAACCACAGCACTGGCCAGCGGCCTGATGGCAAAAGTAGCCGGAACCGGCGGCATTGACTTTACCTATATCGGAAAAATCCTGCTGTTTGTACTGGGCTTATACCTGCTCAGCTCTGTTTTAAGTTTTATACAGGGCTGGATCATGACCGGTATCACACAGAAAATCTGTTACCGGATGCGAAAAGAAATTACAGAAAAAATCAATCGCATGCCGATGAAATATTTTGAGAGCCGTACTTATGGAGAGGTATTATCCAGAATCACCAACGATGTGGATACCCTTGGTATGGGCTTAAACCAGAGTGTGACGCAGATCATTACATCCACGGCAACGATCATCGGTGTTCTTGTGATGATGCTCAGCATTTCTCCGCTGATGACGCTGATCGCGCTGGTTGTGCTTCCGGTCTCCGGAATCTGTGTTTCCTTGGTTGTCAAAAAATCACAGAAGCATTTTATCACGCAGCAGGAATACCTTGGTCATATCAATGGTCAGGTAGAGGAAAGCTACGGCGGTCATCTGGTCATTAAAGCGTATAACAAAGAAGAGGAAATGATTTCCCGGTTTAACCAGACCAATGATGTACTGTATGCTTCTGCATGGAAATCTCAGTTTCTTTCCGGAATCATGATGCCGATCATGCAGTTTATCGGAAACATTGGTTATGCGGCAGTTGCATTGAGCGGTGGTATGCTGGCAATCCGTGGAATTATCACGATAGGTGATATTCAGGCATTTATTCAGTATGTCAAGAGTTTTACACAGCCGATTCAGCAGATCGCGCAGGTGACAAATCAAGTGCAGTCCATGGCGGCGGCAGCAGAGCGTGTCTTTGAATTTCTGGAAGAAAAAGAAGAAGATCAGATCGTGGAGCAGCCTGCGGATGTGACAAAAGTAGTCGGAAATGTAGAATTTGATCATGTAAGTTTTGGCTATAATCCGGATCAGATGATCATTCATGATTTTAGTGCACAGGCAGTAGCCGGACAGAAAATAGCCATTGTTGGACCGACCGGTGCCGGAAAGACCACTATGGTAAAACTGCTGATGCGTTTTTATGATGTAAACAGTGGTTCCATCCGCATTGATGGTCATGATATCCGTGATTTCAACCGCCGGGAGTTAAGAGACGCTTTTGGAATGGTATTGCAGGATACATGGCTCTTTAAGGGAACTATTATGGAAAATATCCGTTACGGTCGTCTGGATGCCACAGATGAAGACGTCATTGAAGCGGCAAAGGCAGCGCATGCAGATCATTTTATCCGAACATTGCCGGGTGGCTATGAGATGGAGCTGAATGAGGATGCAAGTAATATTTCGCAGGGACAGAAACAGCTGCTTACCATTGCCCGTGCGATACTGGCAGATAACCGGATTCTGATTCTGGATGAGGCAACATCTTCTGTTGATACAAGAACTGAAGAACTGATTCAGAGTGCTATGGATAATCTGATGAAGGGACGGACCAGTTTCGTGATTGCGCATCGGTTGTCTACGATTAAAAATGCGGATATGATTCTTGTTATGAAAGATGGAGATATCATTGAGCAGGGAAATCATGTGGAACTGCTGGCAAAAGGTGGTTTTTATGCGGATCTCTACAACAGCCAGTTCGAGGAATAAAAAGAAAAACATTCGAGGACAAGACGGTAGGGCAATTTTCGTTATCGAAGTTCACACTCCCGCAGTCGACAATAGGCGGCGCAACGAAGATAGAAAATTGTCCGTGTCTGTCCAGGATGTTTTTTCTTTTGTTCCTTACATTAAGTGCGCGAACGGTAGTATTTTGTAGTGTGCTGCCGATATAGCATCAGCAGTCCGCGCACGCACAGTTCACAGGCCATTGCGATCCACATTCCGGTGAGACCAAGGCGCTTAACGAGCACCAATGCCAGACCAATACGCACGATCCAGATACTGCCAAGGTTCATCAGGCTTGGCACGAAAGTATCTCCGGTTCCACGCAATGCTCCGGCGGCCACAATGGACACACCAAAAAGTGGTTCTGCAAGCAATTCAATCCGAAGGACATGAACGGCCATGGCCTGTACCGTTGCATCTGGTGTCAGAAGACGGAAGACCAGCGGACAGGCAAACATCATGACCGCACCGGTACAGCCCATGAAAATGGCTCCCATGGCGGTACTGATATTGCCATAGCGTTTGGCAGTTTTGACTTCCCCGGCACCGATGCTTTGACCAACCAGTGTGGTCGCCGCCATGCCAAGGCCGTATCCCGGCATATAGCACAGGCTTTCCGCTGTGACACCAAAAGAGTTGGCAGCGATGGCAGTAGCGCCCAGTGGCGCAATGATTTTGGTGGACATGACCATGGCACTATTCATGGCAATTTCCTGTACCGCCACAGGCATTCCAATTTGGAATGCCTTTTTTAGAATATTGCGGTCAAAGTGGTGTTTATCCATCCGTCTGAGGCGCAGACGTTTATTGGAAATGCAGCAGCGCCAAGCCATGATCAGACTGATCACAGCACATGCCAGCGCCGTACCCATACCAGCTCCAAGAACGCCGAAATGCGGGATGAACAGGGCATTGAAAACGATATCCAGCAAACACATGAAAGCATTCAGAAGACTGGGAGTTACCATATCGCCGCTGCATTGCAAAAATGCCGATGTCAGAGAGTTCAACTGTGAAAACGGGATCATCAGCGAATATACAAAAAAGTATGCTGTTGCATTCGGACAGATTGCCGGATCACCGCCCAGTGCGATTGGCAGCGGATGACTGAGCAGGAGTCCGCTTATACACAAAAGTCCGGAGATAAGCAAAGCACTGATCAGGCCGTGCCGGACGACATTTCGTGCTTCCATATCCTGATTTGCTCCAATGTGATGTGCCACTTGTACCGAAAATCCGGCAGAAACTGCAGACAGTACGCCATTGTACAGCCAGGTCATGGCAACGACCAGACCAATGGCAGCAGAAGCGGTAGCGCCCAGAGCGCCGACCATGGCAGAATCTATGTACTGCATGGCAATCGTTGTAATCTGTGTTAAAATGGCGGGCAGGCTTAATTGCCAGACCTGTTTGACTTCCGGCTTTAATTCTGCCCAGTTAAAAGTTCTGTTCCCCATGTATGTTTTTCTCCCTTGTCTGTGGTTTTTATAAAATGTTATTGGTTTATAATTTAGGTTGAAAAAAAGGACTCTGCGATTTTTTCCCGCTCGCTAATAATTGCTGGCCGAGAAAAAATAGCCAGAGTCCTTTCATCTACGTTACAAAGTCATGTTGTATTATAAGCCTAAAGAAGCTGAATTCCAGCTGCTTTCAGTTCTGTTTCCATTTCTTCCGGCCAGAGAGAACACTGTACCTCTCCAATATGTGCTTTACGCAGGAAGAACATACAGATACGGGACTGCCCAATTCCTCCGCCCATGGTGTATGGAAGTTTTTTCTCCAGAATTGCTTTCTGGAACGGAAGTTCGGCACGCTCCGGGCAACCAGCTTTATCAAGCTGCTCCTTCAGAGAAACTTCGTCTACGCGGATTCCCATGGAAGAAAGTTCCAGTGCGATGTCAAGAATCGGGTAGTAAACAACAATATCTGCGTTCAGAGTCCAGTCATCGTAATCCGGTGCACGGCCGTCATGCGGTTCACCGCATTCCAGTTTGTCACCGATCTGCATGATGCAGACAGCGCCTTTTGCCTGAGCAATATAATATTCACGTTCCTTCGGAGTGTAATCCGGGAACATTTCTTCTAATTCTCGTGTTGTTACAAAGAAAATATCTTTTGGTAAGATTTCATGGATATAATCATACTGAATAGACATGTATTTTTCTGTCTTGCGCAGTACTTTGTAAACCTGACGGACAGTTTCTTTTAATGTATCCAGATTTCTCTGATTTTTCTCAATGACTTTTTCCCAGTCCCACTGATCTACGAAAATAGAATGAATGTTGTCTGTTACTTCATCGCGGCGGATGGCATTCATATCAGTGTAAAGTCCGGAACCTGCTTTGAAATCGTATTTATCTAATGCATAACGTTTCCATTTTGCAAGAGAATGTACAACCTCTCCGATACGTCCGTCCTGCTCTGCAATGTCAAAACTTACCGGGCGCTCCACACCGTTTAAGTTATCATTCAATCCGGAAGTCGGATCTACAAAAAGTGGTGCGGATACGCGGGCAAGGTTCAGCTCCTGAGCCAGACGTGTCTGAAAGAAATCCTTTACTGTCTTGATCGCAATCTGAGTGTCATGCAGATTGAGATCTGATTTATAACCTTTTGGAATAGTAATGGTACCCATAAAAATCTCCTCTATTATTATTTTTCATATCTATTCATAATCATTCAGTGTCAGGAAATTAACGGATTAATTCACTGATTCTGGATGGTTATAAAGTGACGCGTGTCATTTGCTGAGCACAAATTATGTTTTTTATGATTCAGCCATTGTTTATTATAGCATCTAAGTGTGATTTTTCAAGATTTGATACTTATTTCACATAGAAAAATGCAAAAAAAGACATAGTATATGCAGATAGCTGATTTTTTATACGAGGGAGGTTCAGTTGTCGCGGATGTATGATGAATAAAAAATTGCTATTATCTGGTCGGTGGAATATAATAAAAGCGATACTCGGTGGAAAATAGGGAGGAACACAATGGACAGAGAGCGACTGGATCAGCAGTTTGATTTTATAAAGGAAATTGATAAGGAAAAGTTTATTCAGCGGCAGACAAGATTATCAGACAACGTACGCCGGGAAAATGACGCTGAACATGCATGGCATATGGCAATCATGACGGTACTTTTGTCAGAATACGCCAATGAAAAAATTGATGTGTTGCGGACGGTTACCATGCTTTTGATTCACGATATTGTGGAGATCGATGCGGGAGATACCTATGCGTATGACGAAGAAGGATTGAAAACACAGCGCGAGAGGGAATGCCAGGCGGCAGATCGTATCTATGCGCTGCTTCCAGAGGATCAGCAGAGCAAACTGCGGGACATTTGGGAAGAATTTGAGGCAGGAGAAACGCCAGAGGCAAAATTTGCACATACGATGGACAACCTGCAGCCGGCTATGCTGAATGTGGTAAACAATGGTGTTTCATGGAAAGAACATGGCATCGCTATAAGTCAGATCATGAAGCGTAATGCTCACACTGCCGAAGGTTCACAGGTTTTATGGGACTATGCCTATGAGAATTTTTTTAAGAAAAATATTGATGATGGAAATATTATTGATGACAGTAAGAAAATGTATTAGTACTGTTGCTGCAATTTTTGAGAAGGATATGATATAGTCTAATATTTGCTGCAATAAATAAAAGTGGTCTTGTAACATATAATTTCATGAAAAGATAATAGAAAAAACATGAGTTTGATGATATATGCATTTTGCCGCAAATGAGTTCTGCTACAAATTCGTGTCTGAATAAAAAGGATTGTTTCAGGAAAGGATAAATGTATATTTTATACGAACTTGGAGGAAACGGCTATGAACAGACAGAAAGCGGCAATCATTGGATGTGGATTTGTGGGATCTTCTACGGCATTTGCGCTGATGCAAAAAGGACTTTTTTCGGAGCTGGTGCTCATTGATGCTGACCGGAAAAAGGCCCATGGCGAAGCGGCGGATATTGCACATGGTCGCTCATTTGCACATATGATGCAGATTTATGCTGGGGATTATTCTGATATAGGAGATTGCGGTCTTATCATCATTACGGCGGGAGCAGCCCAGAAACCAGGGGAGAGCCGGACGGCACTGGTGTACAAAAATGTGGAGATATTTAAAGCTATTATTCCACAGATTACGGCTCAGAATTTTGAAGGAATTTTATTGATCGTCAGCAACCCGGTGGATATTTTGACGTATGCGGCGTGGAAAATTTCCGGTTATCCGAAGGAACGGGTGATTGGGAGCGGAACGGTGCTGGATTCCGCGCGTTTTCGCTATCTGCTCAGCGAGCATCTGCAGGTGGATTCTGCCAGTGTACATGCCATGATCATTGGAGAACATGGGGACAGTGAACTTGCGGTGTGGAGCGGTGCCAACGTATCCGGAATTCCGATTCATGATTTTTGTGAAATTCGCGGACATTATAACCATGAAGAGGCGATGGAGCAGATTTATTGCCGGGTGCGAGAGAGCGCCTATCAGATTATTGAAGAAAAAGGTGCCACTTATTATGGTGTTGCCATGGCGGTAACGCGGATTGCGGCGGCGTTGATTCGGGATGAGTGTGCTGTTTTGCCGATATCCTGTTTGATGCAGGGGGAATACGGACTGTCTGATCTGTGTATTAGTGTACCTGCAATTGTTGGTGGAAACGGCGTGCAGCTAGTACTGGAAATCCCGTTGAATGAAAAAGAAAATACGCAACTCCGTCATTCGGCAAATAGATTGAAAGAAATCCTGCAGAAAATTTGGCTATAAATCTAAGACAGGATGATCATTCGAAAGATAAAAGGCATGAATGATACTTTGAGTGTAGAAATACTGGTAGAAATCGTAGAATAATATAAAAATGTGAATAGTAGATTGTGTATACTACAAATAATTGCTGGAAAAAAGATTAGTAAATGATGAATGATAAGAAGCAAAAGACAGAGATAGAAATGTGTAATGAAAGTATAAACTGGAATAAAAAAGAGCAGTATTTAAAAGAAATATTAGTGCATCATACGCCCGCTTTTATCGGCATGGATCAGTGTCATCAGGCAGCAGTCTGTATCCCATTGCTGAAAAATACAAGCGGTGGATATGATGTGCTGTTTGAAGTGCGGGCAGCAACTATTGCACACCAGCCGGGAGACGTTTGTCTGCCCGGCGGTATGGTGGAAGAAGGCGAGGCGCCGCGGGAAGCGGCATTGCGTGAATTGCAGGAAGAATTATTATTGAACAAGGATCAGATTTGTTACCTTGGAGATACGGACAAGCTTTATACCGGAAGCAGTCTGATCATGTATTCTTTTGCCGCAGAAGTAACAGAATATCAGAATACGTTCAGTCCGACAGAGGTGGATGAGGTGTTTTGTGTTCCGTTGGAGTTCTTTTTACATACGGAGCCAAAATGTTATGTCACCTATGCGAAAGTGGAGCCCGGAGAGAATTTTCCCTATGAACTGATCTGCGGTGGACGTGAGTATAATTGGAGAAGGCGGAAGGAAGAAGTTTGTTTTTATCAGTATGAGGGACATGTAATCTGGGGGCTTACGGCAAAAATGATGAGGGCTTTCGTAAACATAGTAAAAAATCTGCAAATGTAATGCGATAAGTTTTATCATATATGTGAAAGATAGAGACTAATGGTATTAGCATGAAAAATGCAGGGATTAAAAATTTGTAAAATGAGACCGTATATAAAAAATTAAAATAGAGGACATTATATGAGTTGTGAGATCGCGAGAGAAATCTTCCTATAAATTTCTGCCTTGTCAGTTGAAAAAAAAACAACTGCATAGTATACTTAATCTATATCTGTGCAAAGGTTTTATTATTAAGAAACTTGCAATTAAAACACAGATTTTGTAAAAGAAAAATTCCGGAAATGGCTTAAAATAAGGAGGAAACAGCAGAATGGAAGCTTACAAACAGGAGTTTATCGAATTTATGGTAGAAAGTGATGTTTTAAAATTTGGAGAGTTTACCCTGAAAAGCGGCAGAAAATCTCCATTTTTTATGAATGCAGGCGCTTATGTGACTGGTTCTCAGTTAAAGAGACTTGGTGAGTATTATGCAAAAGCAATTCATGATAAATATGGCGATGATTTTGATGTATTATTCGGACCGGCTTACAAAGGAATCCCGATCAGTGTTGTAACAGCCATCGCATACAGCGAGTTATACGGAAAAGAGGTTCGTTACTGCTCAGATCGTAAAGAAACAAAAGATCACGGCGCAGACAAAGGAAAATTTCTTGGAAGTACTTTAAAAGACGGTGATCGTGTCGTTATGATCGAGGATGTTACCACTTCCGGAAAATCCATGGAAGAGACTGTTCCGAAGGTACGTGAAGCTGCAAATGTAGAGATCGTTGGCCTGATGGTTTCTCTGGATCGTATGGAAGTTGGAAAAGGCGGTACAAAATGTGCTCTTGAGGAAGTAAAAGATCTGTACGGCTTTGAGACAAATGCCATCGTAACTATGGCAGAGGTGGTGGAGCATCTGTACAACCGTGAGTGCAATGGCAAGGTTGTCATCGATGACACATTAAAAGCCGCCATTGACGCATATTATGAGCAGTATGGCGCAAAATAAGCATTGCGGCAATGTTTATAAACAATCATAAAAAACAAATTCGACTTTTATGCAGAGTATTGTTTGCGCTGTATATCGCCGGTCTGGTGTACTTCCTGTTTTTCGCGGATATGCTGGACCGTGTCGGAATTGAGCGCAGTTATCATTATAATGTGATTCCGTTCAGGGAGATACGAAGATTTATCGTGTATGCGGATCTTCTGGGACCGGTGGCAGTGATTTCTAATTTGTTTGGAAATATTGCTATTTTTATGCCATTTGGTTTTCTGGTCCCGATCCTGGGCAGAAAAAAACGGAAATTCTGGTTCACAGCATTGCTGGGTTTTGAATTGAGTCTGAGTGTGGAATGCATTCAGCTTGTAACAAAAACCGGCTGTTTTGATGTGGACGATATTTTTCTGAATACAATCGGTGGAATGTTGGGGTATCTGGTCTATGCGCTGATGCAGCGTAAACGGGACCGGGATGCCGATGCCAGAAGGCTGGGAGAACAGAAGAGTTAGTTTTTCCAGATATGCAGTTGGATAAAAAATAAATCATTTTTATCTGATGGATACAGATATAAGGAGGCAGCGTATGGCAAGCAACAGAAGAAAATATTTTCGCCGGACACGAAAGACCCGGATGAGGGATTTAAAATATTCCCCTACCGGGATTTTGTCTTTTTTTACAGCAATGGCGGCGCTGGCGGTTTTTTGCACTGCGGTGATCCAGTCATTTCTGGCGTCCGGTGAAGGTGGATATAAAGTAGGAGGCTTGGGATTAGTTGGACTGATCCTGGCACTTGGCGCACTGATCTGTGGCATTTTTGCAGTGAAGGAGCCGAAGATCAGACCACTGCCCCCACGACTTGGTATTGCGTTTGGCGCAGTGCTGACCGTTGGGCTTGGCGGGATGTACATATACGGTTTGATGTAGAGTTTTGATTCCAACATCATTTTTATAGAAACAAATACAAAAAATGAGAAAAATGAAGAATCGGTAGGAGATTAAATAATATGGGTGATAGCGTTTGGAATGATTTTTTAGACGAGACAATCGAAGAACGATATGGACTGGTGGCAGAGCGTGTGGAAGAAATCAGCAAAGACGCTCTGGTGCCGGATCTTTACAAGGAATATTTTTCAGAGGCAGCTGCTTATCTGAAAAAGACAATGGAACTGTGCCAGATGGCAAAAGACGGAACCTTGCAGCAGCGCAGTCTGGAGATCTGCAAGGCGGATCAGGAGCAGTTATATCACCACATGCTTCCTGGTTTTTATGAAGAAAGTTATGCAAATCCGGCGTATGCAGTTGCTGTTTTTGGAGAAAAAGAAGGCGAACTGTTAAGTTTTCTGCGTGCAGAACTGGATGTGGCGATCACATATGCATTTGAAGGAAAACTGGCAGAACTGACTTTATTGCTGGAGCTGTTTGTACAGGTGTATAATTGCTTTGAGGAGGAAGATCTGCAGGAAGCAAAACAGACGATTTACTGGTATTTCCATGATTACAGTGAGGTGTTTGTGGAAAATCAGATACGGGAAATGATCGATCCGGTGGACAGTATGTACAAAAATATTATCATGAAATCAGATCTGTCTGATCTCAGCTACCTGTATCAGTATGGATTCTATATTGGAGAAAATGAACTTGGTATAGCGGCATTTTTAAATGAACTTTCTGAGGAAGAGATTCAGTCCATGGCGGATACTTATACCGAAGGATACCGCATTGGATTTGAGATTACGGGTAAGGACATCAAAAAGAAAAAGACGGTTCAGATTCATTATCAGGTTGGATTTGAGCGCATGATCCGTGCAGCCATCCAAAATTTTGAAAAAATCGGACTGCAGGCGACCATCAGCAGAGAGCCGTCATCTTCCTTCAATAACCGTGGTGGTTCCAAACGTGGTGCTTATGCGACCAGTGTAAACCGTCAGTATGATTTTGATCACAAAGAAGATAAAGCATTCTATTTTGATAAAGCCTTTGTGGAGCGTCGTCTGGAAGTACTGCGTACTGTATTTGAGCAGCATAAGATTCAGGCCGCAGAGCATGGCGGACCGGCCGTTTTGGAAGTGTTTGGTGAAGAACCGTTTTCACCGGAGAAAAAAGAGTCAGCGATCCATTACCATGACCGTCAGCAGGAGCTGGTTGTTTACAACGCTTCCATGTCCGGTCAGATCACAAATGAGTATATCAAAGGCGAGGAGCGCAGCTTTACCATCATTGCTTATCCGATTCCGGAGATTGGTGATCAGTTTAAGGAAATTTTTGCAGAGACCGTTGTGATCAACACACTGGATTATGCGAAATATCAGAAAATGCAGCAGTGCATCATTGACGTACTTGACACAGGTACAAAAGTACACATTACCGGCCGTGGCGGCAACCGCACGGATCTGACGGTAGCACTTCATCCGCTGACGGATCCGGATAAACAGACTATTTTTGAAAACTGTGTGGCAGATGTCAATATTCCGGTTGGTGAAGTATTTACTTCTCCGGTTCTGGCAGGAACAAACGGAATTCTGCATGTATCAGAAGTATTTTTGAATGGTCTGCAGTATCTTGACCTGGAGGTTGTGTTCAAAGACGGCATGATTGAGAGTTACAACTGTGGAAACTTTGCGGATGAGGCACAGAACAAGGCTTATATCCGTGACAATATTTTAATGCGTCATGAGACATTGCCGATGGGTGAGTTTGCTATCGGAACAAATACAACCGCATATCGTATGGCGAAAGAATATCAGATCGGAGCAAAACTGCCGATCCTGATCGCAGAAAAAACCGGTCCGCATTTTGCGGTTGGCGATACGTGTTATTCCCACGCGGAGGATACTGCTGTTTACAATCCAAACGGCAAGGAGATTATTGCCCGGGATAATGAGAAGAGCCTGCTTCGTAAGGAGGATATGTCAAAGGCATACTTTAACTGCCATACCGATATTACCATTCCGTATGATGAACTTGGTGCGATTACAGTTATCCGTCCGGATGGCAGCACTGCTGATATTATCCGTGATGGTCTGTTCCGGGTGGAAGGCGCGGAAGAACTCAACGAGCCGTTATTAAAATAAGAATGTTAAAAAAATAAGAGCGGTATGTATAGAGTTTTTTGTAGTACTGATGAATATATAATTGTATCATTAGAAAAACAAATGAAACAAGTGATATATATTAGTTACTCTTATGAAAAATATAACAATATATAATTGGCAAATTTGCATAATTCAAGGTAAGATGTAAACAGAGTAGTAAGCCACCAGAGCAGATGAGATTTTGCTTTGGTGGTGTTATAAATATTTACATGAGGGATGAAAGGAGCACATACAAATGGCTAAAGTAGGAATTGTAATGGGCAGTGATTCAGATATGCCGATCATGGCAAAGGCAGCAGAAATTTTGGATAAATTCGGTATCGATTATGAGATGCGTATCATCTCCGCACATCGTGAGCCGGATGTGTTTTTTGACTATGCAAAATCCGCAGAGGAGAAAGGCTTCAAAGTGATTATTGCCGGAGCAGGTAAAGCGGCTCATCTGCCGGGTATGTGTGCGGCAATCTTTCCGATGCCGGTGATTGGAATCCCGATGAAGACATCTGATCTGGGCGGCGTAGATTCTCTGTACTCCATCGTACAGATGCCAAGCGGAATCCCGGTTGCAACTGTAGCAATCAACGGTGGTGCAAATGCAGGTATTCTGGCAGCAAAGATCTTGGCTACATCAGATCCGGAGCTTTTAGAGAAACTGAAAGCTTACACAGAGGAGCTGAAATCCCAGGTGGTGGAAAAAGACGAGAAATTACAGGAAACCGGATATAAAAATTACGCGAAATAATCAAATCTCATACATAACGGAGGAATTCAGAATGGATTACAAAAAAGCAGGTGTAGATATTGAAGCTGGTTACAAATCAGTAGAATTGATGAAAAAACATGTAAAGGAAACCATGCGTACAGAAGTACTTGGCGGACTTGGCGGATTTTCCGGAGCATTTTCTTTAAATAAGATTAAAGAGATGGAAGACCCGGTACTGTTATCTGGTACAGACGGATGCGGTACAAAAGTAAAACTTGCATTTTTAATGGATAAACATGACACCATCGGAATCGATGCTGTTGCAATGTGCGTAAACGATATTGCATGCGCAGGTGGCGAACCGCTGTTCTTCCTGGATTACATTGCCTGTGGCAAAAACTATCCGGAGAAGATCGCTGATATCGTAAAAGGTGTGGCAGAAGGATGTAAGCAGTCCGGCGCAGCACTGATCGGTGGTGAGACAGCAGAACATCCGGGTCTGATGCCTGAAGATGAGTACGATCTGGCAGGTTTTGCAGTTGGTGTGGTTGACCGCAAAGACATGATCACAGGAAGTGGATTAAAAGACGGTGATGTGCTGATCGGTATGGCTTCCAGTGGTGTACATTCTAATGGATTTTCACTGGTTCGTAAAGTATTCCAGATGGATGAGGACACACTGAATACCTATCATGAAGAACTTGGAAAAACACTTGGCGAGACATTATTAGCTCCGACAAGAATTTATGTAAACGCATTAAAATCCATCCGTGAAGCTGGCGTGACAGTAAAAGCATGCAGCCATATCACTGGTGGTGGATTCTATGAGAATATTCCGCGTATGCTTATCGATGGCAAACGTGCAGTTGTTGAGAAAGACAGCTATCCGGTACCACCAATTTTTACAATGCTTGCAAAAGAAGGCGACATTACAGAAGAAATGATGTACAACACCTTCAACATGGGACTTGGTATGATCGTTGCTGTTGATCCGGCAGATGTTGACAAGACAATGGCAGCAATCAAACAGGCTGGAGATACACCATATGTGGTAGGAAAAATCATCGATGGTGAAAAAGGAGTAGATTTATGCTAAGAATTGCAGTGCTGGTATCAGGTGGTGGCACCAATTTGCAGGCCATCATTGATGCTATTGCAGATGGAAAAATCACAAATACCGAGATCGCAATGGTTATCAGCAATAATAAAAATGCCTATGCGCTTGAACGTGCCACAAAGGCAGGTATTCCAAACTGCTGCATCTCTCCGAAGGATTATGAGGACAGAGCTCAGTTTCACGAGGCACTGCTGGCTGCACTGGATGAGGCGCAGGTAGATCTGATCGTTCTGGCAGGATTTTTAGTAGTCATCCCGGAGATGATGATCCGGAAATACAGAAACCGCATCATCAACATTCATCCATCACTGATTCCGTCTTTCTGCGGAACTGGATATTATGGTCTGAAAGTGCATGAAGGCGTGTTAAACCGTGGCGTGAAAGTAACGGGAGCAACCTGTCATTTTGTAGATGAAGGAACGGATACCGGTCCGATTATTTTGCAGAAAGCCGTTGAGGTAAAAAATGGTGATACACCGAAGATTTTACAGCAGCGTGTCATGGAAGAGGCAGAATGGATCATTATGCCGAAAGCCATTGATCTGATTGCAAACGGCAAGGTCAAAGTAGTTGACGGAAAAGCAATTGTGGAGGAGAACTGACATGAAAGTACTGATCGTAGGAAGTGGCGGAAGAGAGCATGCCATCGCAACAAGTGTGGCAAAAAGCAGTCGCGTAGATAAAATTTACTGTGCACCGGGCAATGCAGGAATCGGACAGATCGCAGAGTGTGTACCGATCGGTGCCATGGAATTTGATAAACTGGTTGCATTTGCAAAAGAAAACCAGATCGACCTGACCATTATCGGTATGGATGATCCGTTGGTTGGCGGTGTCGTAGATGCCTTTGAGGCTGAGGGACTTCGTGTATTTGGACCGAACAAAGCAGCAGCGATTCTGGAAGGTTCCAAAGCATTTTCCAAAGATTTAATGAAAAAATACAATATTCCTACCGCAGCATATGAGAATTTTGACGATCCCGAGAAAGCGCTGGAATATCTGAAAACAGCAAAAATGCCGATCGTTCTGAAAGCAGACGGACTGGCACTTGGAAAAGGTGTACTGATCTGCAATACTTTAGAAGAGGCAGAAGCTGGTGTCAAAGAAATCATGATGGACAAGAAATTCGGTTCTGCCGGCAACCATATGGTTATTGAAGAGTTTATGACAGGCCGTGAAGTATCTGTATTGTCTTTCGTAGATGGAAAAACAATCAAGATCATGTCTTCTGCACAGGATCATAAACGTGCAAAAGATGGAGATCAGGGATTAAATACAGGTGGTATGGGAACTTTCTCTCCGAGTCCGTTCTATACAAAAGAAGTAGACGAATTTTGCAAAAAATATGTGTTCCAGGCAACGGTAGATGCCATGGCAGCAGAAGGACGCACTTTCAAAGGCATTATTTTCTTTGGACTGATGCTGACAGAGGACGGACCGAAGGTTCTGGAGTACAATGCCAGATTTGGTGATCCGGAGGCACAGGTTGTCCTTCCACGTATGAAAAATGATGTTATTGACGTTATGGAAGCATGCATTGACGGAACCTTAGACCAGATTGACCTGCAGTTTGAAGATAACGCTGCAGTCTGCGTTGTTCTGGCAAGCGATGGTTACCCGGTTTCTTATGAAAAAGGATTCGAGATCAAAGGTCTGGAGAACTTTGAGAATAAAGATGGTTATTACTGTTTCCATGCAGGCAGCAAGTTAAATGAGGAAGGCAAGATCGTGACAAACGGCGGTCGTGTTCTTGGAGTTACTGCCAAAGGTGCTACTTTAAAAGAAGCCCGCGCAAATGCTTATGCGGCAACAGAATGGATTGATTTTGCAAATAAATATATGCGTCATGATATCGGTAAAGCCATCGATGAGGCATAATTTATGAAAAAAGCAGTTATTTTTGATATGGACGGTACATTGTGGGATTCTGTGGATGAAATTGTGGAATCCTGGAACAAGACCTGTCCGGAAATGCACATCCGCAGAGAACAGCTGATCGGGCTCATGGGTAAAACCATGGATTGCTTTGCCAAAGAGTTACTTGCGCAGTATGAACTGGATCAGGCGATGGAAATCATTCATGCCTGTGAGAGAGATGAAAATGAATATCTGAGTCATGTAGGAGCAAAGTTGTACGGAGATGTCCGGAAAGTATTTGAGAGCTTGCGCGACATGGGATATGAAATCGGCATCGTAAGCAACTGCCAGGCGGGATATATTGAAGTATTCCTGGAGTATTACCTAAAATGGAGTACAGTTTATAGTAGTGTATAGCGTGTACCA
>UMLM01059329.1_pt1 | contig 70221 bp, 64 predicted proteins | sample 1966571 | NCBI WGS metagenome assembly UMLM01 (sample SAMEA4836203, study PRJEB28245) | human gut metagenome | biome: gut microbiome; material: fecal sample | place: Denmark | collected 2008 | reverse complement strand
TCTAAAATTTCCTCCTCTTGCACATTATAATAATTCTCAAATTAATCCTATATTTCCCTTGATATCCATCACATTTTCCTTGTTGAATCCATATCATTAGAAACCATTAATTCAAAATGCTTTCGATTTGTTTTTATAAAACCTTCTTTTTGTAACTTTGATATCTCCGTAGACATTGCTGCACGGTCAATACAAAGATAATCTGCTAACTGCTGCCGGTCAAAAGGAATATCAAAGGATAAAGATGAATGTCTGATGGATTCGGCTGACAGATATGACAATAGTTTATCTCTTGTCGTTCGCTTGCCAACATGTGTGATCTTATCGTTCAAGATCAGTATCTTATTTGCCAGGACACTGACCAGGTTACGGATCAACTTCTGATGATGCTCACATGCAGTTGGACAAGTAACCAGAAGCTTCTGAACATTTAGGAAAATAATTTCGCAATCCTCATCTGCTACCACACTGATATTCAAAACAGCACCCGGACTTGCCGCATATGGTTCTCCGAAAAAATCACCGGCATGACATTTTGATAAAATATTTCGATGCCCCCAAAGGTCTTCCTGGATAACAAGAACACAGCCTGACACCACAAGTCCCATTACTTCTGTAGAATCTGCCGCTCTGAAAATATAAGAATCTCTCTCTTTTGAAACTGTTGTTGCCTCTACACAGTGCAATATGGATAATATCTCGTCATCAGTAAGACCTTTAAAGAAAGGACTGTTCCTTAAAATGGGTAAAAATTTTTTCAAAATTGTTCCTCCTGTTGGAAATCAAACATACAAGTTGCATTTATTATACTATGATTCTAACAGAAATAAAAATTTTATGCTATAGACGGAGGGTAAAAATGATAAGAAAGATTATTCGAATTGATAAAGAAAAATGTAATGGATGCGGTGCCTGTGCAGATGCCTGTCATGAAGGTGCCATTGACATCATTAACGGAAAAGCAGAATTGGTAAGAGAACATTTCTGTGACGGGCTTGGCGATTGTCTCCCGGAATGTCCTACAGGTGCCATTTCTTTTGAAGAAAGAGAGGCTCCTGCATATGATGAAGAAGCCGTAAAAGAAGCGCAGAAAAAAGTATTTGCCAAAAATCAGGCAATGTCTACACACACCGGCTGTCCTGGTTCTAGAAGTATGCAGATTCAGCGATCCGAAACACCTGAAACCATAAAATCAGCTCCAAGCGTAGAGCAGCTATCAAAACTTCAGAACTGGCCAGTACAGATTAAACTGGCACCTGTAAGTGCACCATATTTTAACGGCGCAAAACTATTAATCGCAGCCGATTGTACTGCTTATGCATATGCAAGCTTTCATCAGGATTTTATTCGGAATAAGGTAACATTAATCGGCTGTCCTAAATTAGATCAGGTAGATTATAGTGAGAAATTGACTGCAATTATTCAAAATAACAATATTCAAAGTGTAACAATTGTAAGAATGGAAGTTCCTTGCTGTGGTGGTCTGGAAATGGCAGCAAAAAAGGCGCTTCAGGATAGTGGAAAATTCTTACCATGGCAGGTTATAACGATAAGTATTGATGGAAAAATTATAGAATAAAAAAGGAGAATACAATAATGGATAAGAAAATGTTTTGCTTTCAGTGTGAGCAGACCGTCGGATGCGCCGGATGTACAGGAAATGCCGGTGTCTGTGGAAAAAAGGCAGATACAGCCAGATTACAGGATGAACTGACGGGTGCCTTGATTGGTCTTGCAAGAGCTGTCGATAGTACAACAGCTATTTCCAAAAGAACCGGACAGGTCATAATTGAAGGGCTGTTTACCACAGTTACAAATGTAAATTTTGACGATGCCTCAATTGAAAACATGATACAAAAAGTCCGAGCTGAAAAAGAAAGACTGGTTCCTGACTGCAGCAAAGGTCAGTCACCTTGCGGTAAAACAGACGAATACGATATGCAACAGCTGTGGAATGCCAACGAAGATATACGCTCTTTGAAATCTCTGATTCTTTTCGGAATTCGTGGAATGGCTGCCTATGCCTATCATGCAAATGTTCTGAATTATGAAGATGCTGAAGTAAATCGCTTCTTCTGTGAAGCATTATTTAAGATTGGTTATGAAGAAAGTGCAGATGCACTGCTTCCTACAGTACTAAAAGTAGGAGAAATCAACCTGAAGTGTATGGCACTTCTTGATAAGGCAAATACAGAAACCTATGGGACACCAGAACCAACCAATGTTACACTTACAATAGAAAAGGGACCATTTATTGTTGTAACCGGACATGATTTGAAAGACCTGCAGCTTTTACTTGAACAAACAGAGGGAAAAGGAATCAACATCTATACTCATGGTGAAATGCTCCCTGCCCATGCCTATCCACTCTTAAAAAAATTCTCACACTTAAAAGGGAATTTTGGAACCGCATGGCAGAATCAGCAAAAAGAGTTTGATCATCTTCCAGCTCCGATTCTCTACACCACCAACTGTCTGATGCCGCCAAAAAGCAGTTATGCTGACAGAGTATTTACAACAGAAATGGTTGCCTTCCCCGGTGCTGTTCATATTGATGAGAAGAAAGATTTTACGCCGGTTATTGAAAAAGCGCTGGAACTTGGTGGTTACAAGGAAGATCAGGTACTCACTGGCATCAATGGCGGTACAAAAGTGACAACCGGTTTTGGTCATGCAGCCATCCTGTCCCATGCAAACACTGTAATTGAAGCAGTAAAATCAGGTGCAATCCGTCATTTCTTTCTGGTTGCCGGCTGTGATGGTGCTAAACCTGGACGAAACTATTACACAGAATTTGTAAAACAGACACCTTCTGACAGTATTGTCCTTACTCTGGCATGCGGAAAATTCCGTTTCAACGATCTCGATCTTGGAGAAATCGGTGGTCTGCCACGACTAATGGATATGGGGCAGTGTAATGATGCTTATGGTGCGATTCAGGTTGCTGTAGCACTTGCAGATGCATTTGGATGCTCCGTAAATGAACTTCCGCTTTCCTTCGTTCTCTCCTGGTACGAACAGAAGGCCGTCTGCATCCTGTTAACACTTTTACACCTGGGTATCAAGAATATTCGTCTTGGTCCTTCTCTTCCGGCATTTTTGTCTCCTAATATTCTGAATTCTCTGGTAGAAAATTACGGTATAGCACCTATCACCACGCCGGAAGAAGACATCAAAACGCTGATGAATTATAACAAATAAATTTTTTTAATCTCTATGGAATCTCCGAAGCCGATACAGGATTCAAAAATCCTGCATCGGCTTTATGATCAGATTCTTCTGTTGCAAAACCTATGTTCCTTTCTTATAACAACTCTCACCGATTATCAACCCTTTCCGGAAACATATCATGATTACTCATGCGATTCCAGGCAACCTGCTCCCAATCTGTACCCGGCTTTCCGTAATTACAATACGGATCAATGGACAATCCCCCTCTCGGAAGGAATTTTCCCCAGACTTCAATATATTTCGGTTCAAGAAGCTTGACCAGATCTTTCATAATTATATTGATCACATCTTCGTGAAAATCTCCATGATTTCTAAATGAGAACAAATATAATTTTAAGGATTTGCTCTCCACAAGCCGTTCATCCGGAACATACGAAATCGTGATCGTTGCAAAGTCCGGCTGTCCGGTAATCGGACACAGGCTTGTAAATTCAGGGCAGTTAAACTTGACAAAATAATCATTTTCAGGATGTTTATTCTGAAATGCCTCTAATACGGATGGATTATAATCCATACTGTACTCTGTTTGCTGATTTCCCAATAGTGTTAAATTTTCTTTTTCTCTCATCTCTTCCTCCTCTATCTCAACGCCGGATCTTCCATTTGATTTGCCTGAAATGCCGCTGCACGATCAATGCATGTTCCACATTTTCCGCAAGGCTTCTCTCCACCTTCGTAACAGGACCAGGTCAACTCGTAAGGAACTCCCAGTTCTAATCCAATCCTTACCACTTCGGCTTTGGATACATTAACAAAAGGTGCTTCTATTTTAAGCTGATGTCCGGAACCTTCCCATATTGCTTCATTCATAGCCTGATTGAATACCGTTGAGCAATCCGGATATGCAAAACCTGCAGAATCATCTGCATGAGCTCCATAATAAATTACTTCGCAGTCTTTGCTCAGTGCAATACTTGCCGCCGAAGAAAGAAATAATCCGTTTCGGAACGGTACATATGTGCTTACTGGTTTATCGCCATTTGTTTTTGAAATCTGTTCTGCGTAACTCTCCTCCGGAATGTCTTCTGTAGACTGTTGAAGCAGTGAACAGTTACTATATTGAAATATCTTACTTAAATCCAGGAACAAATGCTCCACGCCATAATATTGGGCAACTGCTATTGCAGCTTTAATTTCTTTATCATGCTTTTGTCCATAGGAAACCGAAAGGGCAATGACCTGGTCTTTCCCATACTTTTTGATTGCCAGTCCCAATGCCGTTGTTGAATCAATTCCTCCACTAAAAAGAACTAATGCTTTCATCTCTATCACCTCTCTATTTATACTCCCCGTTCATCGGGATCCCAGATTACTTTATGCATCTGTATCTGCAACCGTACACCATTCAACCGGTGTTTCAACATAAATTCTACTATTTGCATCGGTTCTATTGCTCCAAAAACAGGGCTAAGATAAACATGACATCTATTTGTCAGATCATAAGTCCGAATCAATTCCAATGCTTTCAATAAATCTTCCTGACTGCCAGATACAAATTTTACAGTATCATTCTTTTCAAGCAATTTCATGTTCTCTGTTATCATATGTTCTTCGCACCCGCTTGATGGTAACTTATAGTCCATTGTAAATACCGGACGTTCTTCACAAAATGCTGCCAAAGCGACTGCTCCATTCGTCTCAACTTCAACTTGCAGCCCCGCTTGTAAAAGAAGATGGATTAAATTCCTGATGTCTTTTTGCAGCAGCGGTTCTCCTCCTGTCAGTGTCACATTATGAATTCCAGTTCCAAGAACATAATTTAATATTTCTTCTGGAGTTTCCTCGTTATATGGGCACTCAGGTTCATTAGCCCACAGAGTATCACAATAACTGCATCGCAGGTTACACCCTTTAAAACGAACAAATACTGCAATTTCTCCTGCGCGCATGCCTTCCCCATTAATACTGGTAAATTTCTCTGCTACCTTCATCTACTCTTCCTCATAAACTGCACAATTATTAGGCGTCTCATATACTTCCACACAATGAACTCCATACCCTGAATCCGTCAATTTTTTGTAGAAATAATATGCGAAATTTTCTGCTGTAGGACGAAATGAGACTTCTTCCAAATGGAAATCTTCATTCTGAAGTGCAGCTACTGTTTCTGCTTTCAGAGATCCTGTCTCGTAAATCAGACTATGGTCAAAGTAATCACAAAGTACCTTCAGGTCTTTTTTCAGATTACCAAAATCCACTACCATTCCTCGTGTCTGTCCTTCTTGTTCTAACTTCTGACTCTTGATTTTTGCAACAACATTCCAACGATGTCCGTGGATGTTTCTACATTTTCCCTCGTATTCCCAGAGAAAATGTGCTGCATCAAAACTGGCTTTTGTTTGTAAATAATACATATTTCAACTCTCCTGTATGTGAAATGTATGTACCTGTTAAGAGCTATGCATCCTAAATGGAGCAGTTTTTATATATCAGAAAAATCCATATCTAATATACAAAAAGCTCTGCGTGTATCTTCGCACGCAGAGCCTGAAATCCTCATGATTAGCCCCGGTTTTATTTTTCGACAGGAAGGTACAAATGAACTGTCGGCTATTTTCACAGCATGAAAATTATACCACAAAACATCATATTGTCAAATTGATTTATGATGTTAATATATATCTCTTCATCAGTAAGACCTTTAAAAAATGAACTGTTTCTTAAAAGGGGCAGTTTCATTTGAAGAACGGGAAGCGCCTGCATATGATGAAAAAGCCGTGAAAGAAGCACAGAAAAAAAGTATTTCACAACTGTATGGAACCATTTTTTCGTATGTTTTCTCTATATTTCAAGCAATCCAAGTCTTGCCAAAACCTTCAGATCCATCTTCTTTTCGTCATCTCCGAAGCGGATTCTGATATGTTCCCCTTCTATCTCTGTCACAACACCTTTGCCGAATTTTCTATGTTTTACAATTACTCCTTCTCCCAGTTCGTCCGACAGTTTCTGATAACTCTCTGCAGAAATATTTTTTTCAAGCAATTCATTACAGAACCTGGATGGTTTTCCCGTTGCAAATATATTTAACTGATTCTTCGCCCTGGTTACTCCTACATAGAACAGACGCCTCTCTTCCTCATAAGCCCCAATTTCTTCTTTTGATGCAGTATTCATACTTGTCAGGACTTTTTCCGGGAGTATTCCATCCACCACATCCAACAGATACACGGTATCATATTCCAATCCTTTGCTGGCATGCATGGTAGAAAGAATGAACCGGCATTCTCTCTCTTCCTTTTTTTCCCGAATGATCCTTTCCAGTTCTTTCAGACGTTCCAGCAGTTTTTCAGGAGAATCTTCTCTGCTTCCTATCATTTTAACAATTTCCAGTTTATTTGTATTCATCCCCATCTTTTTCAAGTAATCCTGGTATCCCATATATACAAGAATCTGATCCACTGCTTTGTCTCCCGTCATATCCAAAAGCTTCTTCATCTGGCGTCTCAGGCTGCGGACATAATTCTGTTGATATTCCTCCAGGTTTCCATACTGTAATATAGCATCCCATACCGGAATGTCTTTTTCTTTACTGATGTTCGTATAGTTCAAAGCATCTTCTTTCCTGAAGAAAAGTTTCAATCTGTAATAAATCTGCATAAACAATTCTGTATCTTTCGGATTCATCGCAAACCGGATGATATTCTGGATATCCAAAACCGTGCGGTGCGTGAAAAATGACAATTCTGCATTCCGCATACGATACGGAATATGCTTCCGCTCCAGCAGATCGATCAGAGGAATCGCACACTCATTATCCCTGTATAGAACTGCTGTTTCTGTACTGCACTCCTGTGCAATTTTCATCAGATATACGTACTGTGCCTTTCTTGATTTTAAAGATATTTTTCTGATATCTGCCCCGGCTTCTCTTGCAGCTTTCATATGCTTCTCATGGCGAAGCGTATTTTTCTGGATGAATTTATCCGCTGCTGATACGATCTTCGCATTCGACCGAAAATTTTCTTCCATCAGAAGCACTCTTGCTCCCGGATGATCTTTTTCAAAATCCAGTAATGCCTCCGGATACGCTGCACGGAATCCATAGATACTCTGGTCTTCGTCCCCGACCATGAACAGATTCTCTGACTTTGCTGCCAGAAGTGCAATGATCGCATGCTGGATCTTCGATGTGTCCTGTGCTTCATCCACGCAGATATATGGATACAGATTCTGAAAATGTTCCAGAAGTCTGCTGTCCATACGCAGCATTTTATATGCATACAGCATCTGGTCATCGTAATCCATCCATTTCTTTTCCCGCATCTGGCTGCAATATGCCTGGTATATGCCTCTGATACGGATATCCGATTCTTCTTCCAGTTTCTGAATTTCTTTGTCATTCAGCATCATATTCTTAATGTAAGTGATCATCGTCCGCACATTTTTCAGATCACTTTCCGTCGGATATCCCATGCCATGTTCCTGACAGATCTTAACCAGCATCCCGGTCGTATTCTTTTCCTCCTTCACCAGTTCAAATGGTGTCTTCCCGATTTTCCTTCCGTAATACTGAATGATCTTTGCACAGATTCCGTTGATCGTCCTGAACTCCAGCTTTTCTGCCATCTCTTCTCCAAAACGATCCGCAAATCTTTTTGACATATCTTTCGTTGCCGCAACGGTATACGTTACTGTCAGGATGCTTTCGGGATGAATATTCTTGCAATAGATCATATATCCCAGCCGTGTCACCAATACGGTTGTCTTGCCTGACCCGGGCACAGCAAGAAGCAGTACCGCACCTTCCGTGCTCTGTACTGCTTCTTGCTGCTGTTGATTCAATTGAATCGGAAATGTATTTACAAATTCATTCCAGTCCATTTTCTTTCCTTTTTCATTCACTGTTTTATGTAAGTTTATGGATCCATTTATAGCTCCGGAATCTCAAGAATACCGGAATTCCTTTGAACAACTGGTCCGACTGCACTGCAATCACGACCAGTTCCACCGGGAGTTTCCACACGAATGCCGCCAAAAATGACAGCGGCATCACGATCCCCCATGTAGAGATCAGATTCATGTACATAGAGAACTTTGTATCTCCCCCGCCTTGAATGACACCTACCGATACCGGCATCTGATATGACATTCCTACCATAACTATGCTCATGATCATAATGAAATGATCTGCCAGGACTGCTGCCGTATCTGTCAGTTTATACATAGATAACAGCGGTCCTCTCAATACAAATAGCAGAGAAGCAAGCACTACACCGATCAGAAGATCAATCACAGAAAGCGTTCTTCCATCAGATTTTACTCTTTCTATATCTCCCTCTCCGATATCTTTCCCGATCACAACTGCAGATGCAGATGATATGGCGATTACGATCACCTTCAGATACTGGAAGAATGTGCTGGATACAGAATTTGCAGCAATTGCATCTGCGGACAAATGTCCGAGAATTGCCGTCTGCATCGGTACCGAGATTGCCCAGATCATCCCTGAGCACATGATTGGAAATGCAACTTTTAAGAATGCCCTCCATATCTTTCTATTCTCCGGCGCAAATATGATTCTGATCAAATTAACGTCAAATAACCGGACTTTCGTATCTATCTTCCACACATACACCACAATGATCAATAGTTCCAGCATTCTTGCAGTTAACGTTCCCACTGCTGCTCCCTTGATCCCCATCTCCGGAAATCCAAAATGTCCAAAAATCAATGTGTAATTGATACAACCGTTTGTGATCAATGACACTATTGATATGACAAATGAAATCTTCACTACCTCTACACTTCTAAGCATAGCAATCAGCAGATTACTTATCATGAAAAGTAAAAATGTCCACTTCAGAAGTCCCAGATATGCCTTTCCTTCCACGATAATCTCAGGTGACGTCGTAAATATTCCCAGGAGCCGCTCCGGCATGCACGTACAGGCTGTCACGACCACTGCTGCGATCAGAATACTGAGTGCCAGTGCTGCTCCCGTCAGCTTCCGGATTTCCTCAGTCTCCTGCTTTCCCCAGTACTGAGAACAGATTGCTACCAGTGCATTTCCAATAGACAATGCCAGCTGATTCACAATAAAAAATATCTGATTCACCGTTGCCGCACCGGACAATGCATTCTGGCTATAACTTCCAAGCATGATATTATCAAGCATATTCACACTGTAAGCCACCAGATTCTGAAGTGCCACAACCAGCATCAACCAGAAAAATGTCTTATAAAAATTTTTATCTCTTGTAAAAAATGTTGTTCTTGTAGTTTTCATTATCTCAACAGATTTCTTACCATTTCTGCATCAAATGTAACAGATTTCACATGATCTACCTCAATCTGATACAGGGCATTCGCCGCAATGTGTTCAGCCGCCTGCTCCAGATCACGGATTCCGGATGTATTAGAATATAACTTGATCAATTCATCCAATCCTTCCTCACTCATGATACACTCGTCTTCCTTAAGGCTCATTCTCTTTAATACCTTCGGAAGTGCGAATTTGGAGAAGATCACTTTCTTCTCTTCCGGTGTGTAATCAGGGATATCGATCACGGCAAATCGTGACATCAGCGGTGCACTGATCTGAGACTTGTCATTCGCAGTCGCAATCGGATATACTCCTACGGTCGGAATCATACACTCGATATAGTTATCTGTAAATCCAAGATTATCCAGTAATGTCAGAAGTACATCGGCCGGATTGCCATTTCCTTTTCCGGATGCTGCTTTATCCAGCTCATTAATGATGAATACCAGATTTGATTCTCCTGCCATGGCAAATGCATCCATAATGATACCTGTCTTTGCATTGGCATAGATACGAGAACTTCCTGTCAGCTGCTCAGGATCATTGATCGAACTCATATCCAGAGTCGTCCATGGAAGCTTCAGGATACGTGCCACCGCATAGGCAATCTGTGATTTACCTGTTCCTGCCGGTCCTACTAACAGAAGTCCATATGCCGGCAATGTATGTGTACGGTTGATCTGAATTATGGTCTCGATAATTCTCTGCTTTACGCGCTCCATTCCGTAAAGTTCTTCATCAAGAATTCTGCGCGCTTCATCCGGATCGATCGCTTCAAAATAATTGCTCTTCCACTGTACATTCATCATAATAGAAAGCGCTCTCTGTGCATGACGTCTTTCTTCCGGTGATACTTCATGAGAACGTGCCACGGCAAGATTACGTCTTGCCCAAAGGCGGATATTATCCGGAAGGGTTCTTCCCGCACAGTTCATGAAGTCTGTGATACTCTGAAGACTGGTAAGCTTCATATCATCTCCTGCTTCGTCTTCATCTTCATCATTCTCCTCTTCTGCCGGTGCATTACTTGCCAGAAGACGCTCGATCATAAATTGCAGGAATCCATCTTCTGCAGATAACTTTGTACCGCCGCCAAATGCAATCTCGCGGATCTTGTATACTGCATATCCTTCTTCTGTATTCTCTCCTGAGAGACGCACATTAATATGATTCTCTCCGAGCCATTTTAACAGACTTACAAATCTTGCATCGATCTTTAAGATGTCTGCACTTACGGTTCCGTCTTCCTGCTGAAATTCGAATGATGTCCTCTTGATCGGATTGGTAAATACACCGCAGGAATGGTGCTCCCATTTGCAGGTCTTGTTATCCAGAATCATCATCGGTTTTTCTATAGTTGCTTCGTTTTCATTCGAGCGGATCACGGTGTACGTGCATTCCGCCGGTTTCTTCTCGTCCGGTGTTGCGTTAAAATCAAAAACTGGCATATTCGTTTCTCCTTTTGTATATTCTTACATTTCCATGCATAATTATTGTTCATACTGCATTAGTGTAACATAATACACGCTCTTCTTCCAGAAGTATTTGTCAGGCAGCCTGCCTAACTCGTTGCGCCGCCTCAGCTGGAACCGGCTCCCGCCGTGCATGCATAACAATGCTTATCCATCCGTATTTTACGAACCTGATATGGCTTTCCTGTCACATCAAAAATTTTCTGATTTCCAACAACCGGAATTCCTGCCGCAAGATTAAAATCACAATCATACAACTGTCCATCATAATCCACGGAAATCTGCGTCCTGCACATCAATGCCCCCACTGTATCTGCATTGAATGCATCGAATAATTTTTTCATATAACGCTTTAAATTTCCCGATCTTTGAAGAAATGCACCGAATCTTCCCATTGGATTATTATACAATGTAAAAAGGCTGTTAAATTCAATGCCAAAATCCTGCGACAATTTCTGCTTATATTCTTTTTCCATTGCTTCCTGATCAGGTGGGAAGAAAGCACCTGCCGGATTATAGACCATATTCAATACCAGTTCTGGATTTCTTCCATATCCTATCGCATTCAGGTGTTTGATTACTTCAATAGCCTTATCAAATGATCCTTCTCCGCGCACCTTATCCATCTCTGCCGCACGATAATACGGAAGAGAACACACAATTTCTACTTTATTCTTTGCATACACTTCCATTAGCTGTTCATATTCTTCCTCCAATAATATGACCAAATTCGTTCTGATGATTACATGGTTACAGATTCTACTGCTTTCTTCTATCAGATATTCCAGATGTGGATTCATCTCTGGTGCACCTCCGGTAATATCTATCGTTGCAATATTCTGTTCCTTTGCAAATGTAAGACAGGCATCCATCACTTCTTTTGACATTTCTTCTGTTCTTGCAGGTCCGGCATTCACATGGCAGTGTTTGCAAAGTAGATTACATTTCCGTCCGATATTCATCTGCAATACATCCAGATGCTCTTCTGTATCCATATACTTCTTATCCGGCACCATCTCCTGGAATACCGGAATCTCTGTCAGCTCATGAAAATCTTTGATGATATCATTCATTACACAACCTCATTCAATATTTCAATGGTATCTCTTACTATTTCCGGGCAGAAATCAAACAAAAGTCCCTCTTCCAGTATCTTCTGCATGCCCTCTGGATCTGCAATATCATGTTTTAATAATCCTTTACAGCTACAGACACCATATTTTTCCTGAAATTTTGTCAGGAACTCTGCTCTTTTAGCATTCATGATATCTTTCTGTTCCATATGCTCTGTATCACAATGTCCAAATTTCAGTCCCAGTACGATCATTGCACCAACTACTGCACCGCAGGTTTCACCGATTCCCATTCCGCCGCCAAATCCTGCGGCCATCTTATATGCTTCTTCCTGTGTGATCCCCAGTTCTTCTGCAAATGCCCCTGCTACAACCTGAGAACAGTCAATCCCTTTCATAAAAAGTTCCGCAATTTTTTCTTTTTCCATCTCTTTTCTCCTTATTCTCACTTACATTATTGTTCCAAAAATATTTCTATTTTTTCTAAAAATCCATCACTCAGATAATCCTCCAGCTTCCGATATGTAGATTCATTTATGATCAGTTTATCCGGCTGCTGATACTGCACCCATGCCATTGCGCACCAGGTGATTCCTCTTAAGCATGTAATCTCCATAAATACTTTTGTTCGTTCTTTTAATCCCGTTATATCAAAACGCACCCCCACATATTTCAGATATTCATTCAGAAAATTTTCTATCTCTTCTTCCCTCAATATCACATCCGTTTTCCAAAACGTCGTTGTCGGTGCAAGGAAATGTCCCAGATCCTGTGCCGGATCTCCAAATAACGGCTTTTCCCAATCAATGAGATAGTTCGGCTTTCCTTCTCCTCCAATCAAGAAATTCGTGGAATTCAGTTCTGTATTAATGCAGCATTGATACGGTGAATCTTCCATATGGAATTCTTTTGCCTTTTTCCATGCCTTATCAAGCAAATCTCGGATCTTCCTTTTCATCCTGTCTTTTCCAAGCGGTGAATCCATATATATCTTCACCATCTCTTCGCACTCTTCCAATATTGCGGTCAGTGGATTCTCTGGCCGAATCAAACCCGATTCTGATTCCGGTATTCTGACACTATGTATATCAGCCAGACACTCTGCCGCATATTTTAAATCCGTATGATAGTCTAATGCTTTTCCCGGCAGATATTCCATTACCAGTACTCCGTAATCTAAAAATTTCCTGCTCCCGTCTACATAAAGCACTTTTGGCGTTCTTCCCGATGCTTCCAGCAATTGCAGTGCATGACATTCATACCCAATCTGATTTTCCAGATGCATCTGACTCCCACAATTGACACGTAACAGAAGTTTTTTCCCTGTCTTTGGATGCGTGAAGCTGTAATTAATATTATACTCTCCCTGTGCAAGCATTGTATATTCTTCTTCCTGTTCATTCGGAAGATTTAATGCTTTCCTATACTTTTCATTTTTCACATATTCATTTAATCCTTTTATACGTTCCATAATCCCGATCCCCTATTGGCTATATTGTTTCCTGACATTTTATCTTACATCTTTATATAACTTCGATATCGTCTCTATCGGCACACCATCCCGGTACATTTTTCTTAGCCGGTTCATCTTCCACATCACTTTTAACTGCGGAATCAGCTTTTTAGGGAATCTCCGGTCTGACGTATAGATTCTGTGCCTAGCAATGCCAAGCTTTACTCCCATTTCCTTTAACATAAGCGAAAACTGGTAATCTTCCATAATCGGAAGAGCCGGAAACATCCCCGCTTTGAAGAACAGTTCTCTTGTGATAAAAATCCCCTGATCTCCAAACATCACTTTTCTGTCTTTTATCCTATGATTTGAAATAACTCTGCATGTCCACATAAAAAACTGTCTGGAATGAAATGCAATGCCAAAGCATCCTGCTTCATGATCTTTTATCACTGCTTTGATTTCTTCCAGCGGTCTTTTCGGAAGTTCACTGTCACTATGAAGAAAGAAAAGAATATCTCCGGTACTTTCTTTTGCGCCAAGATTCATCTGGTTCGCCCTGCCTTTTTCCGAATGCAGTACTTTAAATCCCGGTCTGATCATCGACAATGTTGCGTCTGCACTCCCACCATCGACTAGAATGATCTCACACTTTCCCTGTAAGTTTTCTAATTGCTCCTGCAGTTTCTCTATCGTTGTCTCTTCATTATAGATCGGCACAATGATAGAAATCTTCTGTTTTTTTAGCAGGTAACGTCCAGTATGTGTGTTCTGAAGTAACTTCTGCCTCCTCATCCGGCTCCGATACGCTGTAATATCATCTCTGTCATCCATATCCTGCAATCTTCTTACATATCCGATTGTCAGTCCCATTTCCTGTAATGGCTGCACGGTCTGCTTCAGTACATTTCCTGTTCCATATGTCTTCTTTTCAAACACTTCACATACCGGTCTTTTCATTCCGACCAGATAATACCCTTCGTCTACGGTGGGACCAAAGACTACATCATTTACATCCAAAAGCCTGAACGCATACTCCAAATCCGAACATTTCAGTTCCGGTATATCCGTTCCTATTAATACACAGGAATCATACCCTTTTTCCAGTACATATTCGATTGCCTGATACATCCTTTCTCCCAGACCTTCCCCTGTCTGGGAAATATATTCTTTTGCTTTCCTGAATAATTTTTCCAGATATGCTTTCCCTTTTTCCGGTGTGTAGCATACGAATATGTCAGCATTTACTTTTTCGCATTCCTGTGCAATATCTTTCAGAAAATTTTCATGAAGTTTTGCACATTCTTCCGGCGAAAAATATGGCATCATTCTTGTCTTTGTCTGTCCCGGAATGGGAACTCTGGTAAATACGATCACTGCCCATTTCATTTCCGTCGTTATCCCCTTATATAAATTTTGTTTTCATCCTATTCAACATCGATTTCCCTGTATCGGCTTTTTCATCTGTTTCTAATATTTCTGTCAAAATATGAGTGACATTCTTAGATCCGTTCCGATTTAGATTGCCTGCACAGGACGCACAATAGCTGTAAATCTTCTGCCCGCCACTATTTTTTAACGCTGCTCCCATATTTTTTGCAAGTTCTGGCTCTTTTACAGGGGCACAGCCACCTAAACCACAGCACTGTACCTCTTCGATTGGAATCAGCTTTCCTTCTATGTATCGCTCTATCTCTCCTAACAGTTCTTTCTTTTCCCTGTCAGGACATGGAAGGAACACCTTTGCCGGAAACAGATTCTTCTTTCCGATTCCGAATTCCTCAAGCTTTTCATAGATGCTTACAACCTTTACTTCTTCCATTCTTGGGTTTAAATATGCATAGCAGTTCGGACAAAGCATGATTACTTCTTTGATTTTTCTTTTATGCAATTCTGATTGTATCTGACCTATAATCCTTTTTTCATCCTCTTTCATGCCAAGTTCTACAATCGGCTTTCCACAGCAGTCATATGCCACTCCTATACCATATTTTTTCAGTTCGTTTACCAGCCTCTTGGTCGTCTTTGGATAAAAAGAAGGAAAATTACATCCCGGAAACAGAATACTTTCCCCTTGTGCATGTCTGTAATTCCGGTATATATAATCTTTTTTTTCTTTTAACAGCATCCCATATCCTTTTTCTTCCAAAGTTCCACCGGATTTTTCTACTTTTTCTCTCCGGAGATTTAGAATATACTCTCTTCCATCAATATTCTCAGGGCATACCTCTGTGCATTTTCCACACAGGAAACAATGATAAGAAAGCTCTTTTAACTTCTCTGTATCTCCGATATCTATTCCGTACTTTTTCAAAAATTCACACTGATTCTGGCAGACGTGACAATGGGTACACGCTTCTACTGTATTGTTATCCTTCATTTTTTTCCTCCTGCACATAATGCTTCTTAAGGAACGCACCAAGCCCTATTACAATCCCAGCCAGAACAATTGCTATCCCGATATAAAGAATACGGTTCTCTTTGTCTGCAAGTCCTGCCATTCCAACCGTATACATAGCTGTTCCCGGAAGCATGAAGATCAAAGAACAAATGGAATATGTTGAAAACTTAATATCTGTCACACCATAAGCAAAATTCTGCAGATTATACGGAAATAATGGAACCAGTCTTGTGATCATCAGAATAAATACTTCATTATTTCCAGACTCATCAAATAACCATTTTTTTAAATATTTGTTCTTCATCGCCATCGGCTTAATAATGTCCTGTAAGAAAAATCTTCCTACAACAAATGCTACCATAGCCCCAAGTGTAGTCGCTACGGAGCAACAGATGGTTCCAAGTACCGGTCCAAATACCAGACCTGCAACGATTGCAAATGTCACCCCCGGAAGTGCAAGTACCACACAGCTTATGATGGTAAGTATGGTATAGATGCCAATCGCCAACACTAAATTTTCCTGTACCATATTTTCCAGGAATTTCAGATTCTCTGTATTTCCCAGATAAGAAGACCAGCCAAATATGTGATTTAATATCAAAATCAGAACGATCATTCCGATAAATATCCACAATTTTTTATTTTTCATTCTTTTTTCTTCCTATATCCCACAATAATTAATACGATAAGTACAATAGCAGCAGTAACTGTAATATATTTTAGTATATCATAAACAGGGTTCTTCTGGATCTGCATATTCTGATAATTCACCCACCGAAGCATCCCCAGTTTTTTTCTTGTAAAATATTGGAACACATATCCTCCGATCAAAAACGCTATGGTTAATAAATCTAAAAATGTATAAATGATTTTTTTCATTTTTCTCCTTAATACTACCAAACGCTGTCACTGATATCCAGTGACAGCGCCCCTAATCTTTGTATTATATTTTCGCAGAAATTCTCTACACTCTCTGCTTTGTTTTATTTTGCTGCTTTTCCTGTAGAAAGTTCTCCAACTGTTGTGTGAACACACTCATCACTTGCCGGATCACCAACCTGTACCGGATAGTCATCATGCATTAGCCACTCATACCATCCACCATCATACACAGAAATGTTATCATATCCATTTTCATAAAGTACAAGAAATGGTACGGTTGCTCTCCAGCCTGTTCCATCATCATTTGTAAACCATAACAGATTCTTTCGAACACCTATCTTTACTCTGTTACAAAAGCTGCGGATACATCACCGTCTTTTGCTCCATTCTCAATGATAAACAAATTATCTGTATCAAATCCTGCATCTTTCATTACTGAAATTGCTGTTTTTGCACATTTATTACCACTGTAGCAGAGAATATATACAGACTCATCCTTGTCCATCTTGTCTTTTGCAAGATTGTACATCTCTGTCTGTGCTTCCGGTGTATCAAATTCCTTCAGGCTGCACTGAAGTGTTCCTTTCAGATGACCTGCTTTATAGGTATCATCATCACGAACATCTAAAAATTGTACATCTTTATCTCCTACCTTGTCAACGGCATCCTTTCCTGATACATATTTCCAATCGATATTTTCTTCTGTACGGTCTGTGGTCAATGCCCCATTTTCTTTACCAAGTGCTTCTGCTCCACCTTCTACTGTATAGATGGATGTTGGTTCAATTCCTGCATCTCTTAATACAGCTGTTGCTTTTTCAGCTCCACGTTTTCCACTGTTGCAGATAACATAGATATCTTTTCCGTCATTCAGATGATCTTTGGCATAAGTTGTCATCTCATCTACCAGGGAATCGTCCTCCAATGGGAAGATTGGGCACCACTCTGAATTTGCAACTCTTCCTTTGGAATAATTTTCCCATTCTCTTACATCTAACACGTGAACTCCGTCTGCAATTACTGTATCTGCTGCGGATACATACTGGTATTCATCATCTGCCAGCTCTTTCTTTTCCTCTGTATCCTTTTTATCATCCGTCTGTTCTGTCTTCGTATCTGCTGTCTTATCATCAGCCTTTGATCCACATCCAACAACCATTGTACCTGTCATTGCAGCTACCAGTAATAATGTCACAATTTTCTTTTTCATCTTATTTTTCCTCTTTTCTTCTTTTTTAATTAAAACTCCAGTTTCTTTACAATATTTTTCATCTGTACCCCGTGTACAAGACTTGCTCCGCCGCGGATCGCCGCTGCTACATGTACCGCCTCTGTCATCTGTTCTTCGCTGACACCTTTATCCAGGCAGTCGTTCGTGTAAGCATCAATACAATATGGGCACTGTACGGTATGTGCCACTGCAAGTGCGATCAATGATTTCTCTCTTGCAGTCAGCGCACCCTCTTCGAATACCGCATTGTAATAAGCAAAGAATTTTTCTGCCAACTCTGATGCTTTTTCCCCGATTGTCCCAAACTTTGCAAGATCCTCCGGATTGTAATATGTTTCCATATTCTTTTTCCTCCCTTTTTTTATTTTCCGGACTGTCTGTCCATATATATCTTTCTCAGCATAAAAATTAATGCCGAAAGAGAAAACAAAATCAATAGTGCTGTTACAAGAAGTTTCGCTCCACCAGTCAGCATACCGCCCACATAAGAATAGACGATGGTTGCCGGTAACTGTCCGATTCCCGTAGCAACAAAGAATGAAACAAATGACATCGAAGTAAGGCCTGCCGCATAACTAACAATGTCAAATGATACAAACGGAAGAAGACGACAGATTAAAATCGTATTCTTTCCGTAACGTTCAAAAAATGTATCAATTTGTTCAAGACCTGTTTTGCTTGTTAATTTTTCCGCCACGTCACGTCCTAATATTTTTGCAATATAAAAGCATATGGCTGCTCCCGCCATTGCACTGCTCCATGAAAGAATCGCACCTTTCCACCATCCAAACAGGCTGGCATTGGCAAATGTAATTAAAAATGCCGGAAGAGGTGCTGCGATTGACTGAAAAATCATCAACAAGAACGATATCAGTGCCGCATATACCCCATATGACGCAACAAAATCTCTTACAACTGTAAAGTCTCCGCTTGCAAACATCTTAAATATCCGGCTCATTGTCTTATGTATCTCCGGTACCCATAAATATGCAGCAATGCATACCAGTAAAACTATAATCAGGGTTCCCTTTTTTATCCAATCCTTTTTCTTTTTCATATATTCCCCCTTCATTCATGACTTGCATGCTATCATTAAATATTATTTTACCAATAAATAATCTATCTGTCTAATTGTGTTTATTGATATGTTTTCATCATTTATATATTATTTCTATATATGCATACTTTCATCAAATCCCCGCTTTTACCGGATAACAATACAAAGCACACAGAAAAATCGGATCTTTAAGATTTTTCTATGTGCTTATTTTTTACTTATCCTTATTCACTTTCTCTTCCAAGCCTGATTTTTTCCATTTTCTTCACAAATTCCTCATCCGCATGGTCAAACAGATAGTTCCTGTCACTGACCCGTTGTTTTTCATTATCTTCTTCAATCAATTTCTTTGTATATTCAATTTCTTCTAAGAAATCTCTGGAAGAAATACGGGTTCCACCCTGCCCCATCGTGATTACCTGCTCTCCCCCATCGGAAGTCACGACTGTCACATGATACTTTCTTCCGATATGATGAACGACCTTTTCAATGTACTGATCGGCAGTTTCGGCTTCTTTGGTATATACGACATGGATATTATGATACTTCTGGATCTCCAGTGCATAGCCTTCTACCTTGTATGCGTCAAATACCAGAATCAGGACACATTTCTTATACCCCTGATAATTACACAGGATATCCATCAGTTTGTCTCTGGCAGCCTCGATGCTGACTTTTGCCAGTTCTTTCAGCTCTTCCCATGCGAAAATAACATTGTATCCGTCAACCAGCAGGTATTCCTGCATAGCCTCTTCTTTTTTGCGCTGCTTTTTCGCATACTCACTTTCGTAAGTTTTTGGTGTCAGTCCACCTTTTCTTTCTACTTTTCCATATGTGCGGATAAAGATTTCTTCCAGTTCTTTTTCTGCTGCTTTAGAATAGATTCCCGGTGTTCTGGCCGCTCTCGGTACCTGTCTTGCTGCCTGCTCTGACTGCCTCTTTGCTTCTTTCTAATGCCTGTTCTTTTTCAAGCTGATTCTCCAAATGCATGTACTCTGGCACTTGATTCCATGGAACGTTAAATCCTGCACCATGAGAACAGAATACGGAACCGGTCGGATTCTCGATATCGCGCTCCGGATCATAACCAATCTCTTCGATCACTGCCTCTGCGTTCCGGCAAGGTTCATAGCCGCGGAACGTACAGGTCAGATGTCCCTGTCCTCTTGTATAGGAATTCACTTCCATCTGATAATCCCGCATACCTGTAACCGGTGCATATCCCTCGATCGTCGTCATCTCTCCTTCTGTCTGCGGTGTACCGGTCTCCCCATTCATCCGCTGAATATCTGTAAGTGCCCGTCCGATCATTCCCGATGGAATTTCCAGCTGAAAATCATAATACGGTTCCAGCAGCATACTTTCGGCCTGCATCAGTCCTTGGCGCACCGCACGGTAGGTTGCCTGCCGGAAATCCCCGCCTTCGGTATGTTTCAGATGTGCCCGTCCTGCCGTCAGTGTGATCTTCATATCCGTGATCACAGAACCTGTCAGCACACCCCTGTGTTCTTTTTCCAGAAGATGGGTAAGGATCAGACGCTGCCAGTTCTTGTCTAACATATCCTCACTACAATCCGTTCCGATCACAATACCGCTGCCTCTTTCTCCCGGTTCCATCTTCAGATGTACTTCCGCATAATGCCGGAGCGGTTCGAAATGCCCCACACCTTCCACTGTATTCTGGATGGTCTCTTTATATACGATATTTCCCGTATCGAATTCCACATCTACACCAAACCTGTCTTTGATCAGACTTTTTAATATCTCGATCTGGACTGCTCCCATAAGTTTTGCATGGATCTCTCCCAGTTCTTCATTCCATACGATCTTAAGCATTGGGTCCTCTTCTTCGAGTATACGTAAATTTCCGAGCATTTTGTGGACGTCACACCCCTCCGGGAGTTCGATCTTGTAGCTTAAGACAGGCTCCAGTGCCGGTGCTTCGGAATCGCATTCTATGCCAAGGCCTTCACCTGGATAAGTATAATTCAATCCGGTTACTGCACAAACCATGCCGCTTTTCGCTTCCTGTACCATCTCATATTTTTCACCGGAATAAATGCGGATCTGATTGACCTTTTCTTCCCAGTTATGATCGGCACCCTCTGTTTCACCTGAGTGACCGTTCTTCCGCATATCCCCTTTTAGGATATCTTTCACTTTCAGTCTTCCAGATGTTACTTTCAGATGTGTCAGGCGGTTCCCTGTTGCATCCCTGGAAATCTTATAGGCTTTTGCGCCAAAAAAACCTGTGCTTTTTCCTTTCATGTCACTTTTACCGGATGCCGGATCTGTTTTTCTCTGCTGATTTTTCTCTATGTAACCAATCATCCCATCCATGAATTCCTGTACGCCTTCCATCTTCAGCGCCGAACCAAAATAACACGGATATACTTTCCTGTTACCGATTATCTCAGCAATTGTATCCTCTTCTATTTTCTCCGACTCCAGATACTCTTCCATCGCTTTCTCATCACACATGGCAAGACTGTCATACGTTTCTTCCGTTATCTCCGAAAAATCGATACACCCTTCATCCAGTCTGTTCTGCAGATCTGCCAGTACCTTTGCCTTATCCGTTCCCACCTGATCCATCTTATTGATGAATATGAACGTCGGTATCTGATATCTTTTGAGCAGTCTCCAAAGCGTACGCGTGTGTCCCTGCACCCCATCGGCACCATTGATCACCAGGATTGCATAATCCAGCACCTGTAAGGTACGTTCCATCTCTGCCGAAAAATCCACATGTCCCGGTGTATCCAGAAGAGTTATCCCCAGATTACCCATCTTTAATTCTGCCTGTTTGGAAAAGATCGTGATTCCTCTTTCCCGCTCCAATTCGTATGTATCCAAAAATGCATCCTTATGATCCACTCTTCCGAGCTTTCTGATCTGCCCACTTAAGTAAAGCATACATTCCGATAATGTTGTTTTCCCGGCATCTACGTGAGCCAGAATTCCAATTGTAATATGTTTCATAATTTCTTTCCTTATTATCTGTCGTTATCAGTCACTATTACCATTACTTATCAGTATTCTTTTTTACGATATTCTTATTATACATCATAATTTATATTTTGTACTTTTTTTCATAATTTTGCAATTTACTATTGTTTTTTCCCGTAAAATCTGTTTGACTATTAGTGAGGACATATTAAAAAAAATAATAAATAAGCGAGGTATTGTTATGAAACCAATAAAAGAAGGTAAAGTCCGTGAAATTTATGATAACGGAGACAGCCTGATTATGGTTGCCACTGATCGTATCAGTTGTTTTGACGTAATTCTTAAGAATATTGTTTCCAAGAAGGGAACTGTTCTGACGCAGATGTCTAAATTCTGGTTCGACCTGACAAAAGACATTCTTCCAAACCACATGATCTCTACTGATGTGAAAGATATGCCTGAATTCTTCCAGAAACCAGAATATGACGGTAACAGCATGATGTGCAAAAAGCTTGAGATGCTTCCAATCGAATGTATCGTACGTGGTTACATCACAGGAAGCGGATGGAAAAGTTATCAGGAGAATGGTACTGTATGCGGCATCAAACTTCCGGAAGGATTAAAAGAATCGGATAAGCTTCCAGAGCCAATCTATACACCATCCACAAAAGCTGAGATCGGAGATCATGATGAAAATATTTCTTACGAGCAGAGCATTGCCCACCTTGAGAAATATTTCCCTGGTAAAGGCGAAGAATATGCAGCCAAGCTTCGTGACTGTACGATCGCTCTCTATAAAAAATGTGCAGACTATGCATTAAGCCGTGGTATCATTATCGCAGATACCAAATTCGAATTTGGTCTTGATGAAAATGGTAATATGGTTATCGGTGATGAGATGCTGACACCGGACAGCTCCCGTTTCTGGCCTGTAGAAGGTTATGAACCGGGACACGGACAGCCGTCGTTCGACAAACAGTTTGCACGTGACTGGCTGACTTCTCACCCGGATAATGACTGGAACCTTCCGGATGATATTGTCCAGAAAACAATTGACAAATATCTTCAGTGCTACAAGATGATCACAGGTGAAGAACTTGCTTAATTCCCCTGTATTCAGAGATAACGAACTCCTTGCCGTTTTCTCGATCATCTGATCAGGTAGCAATGCAGAGGATCTGCCACCGGCAGTTTCTCTTGCATATTTTAGTATAAATACTCCCGCCGGGACTGCCACTCTGACAGCTTCTGCGGGAGTTTTATTATAATACATGAACTACCTTTGAACATTATTTCTTCATCTTCGGCTCAAAGACAAGCGATGCTAGATAGCCAAAGATAAGTGCTGCAGATATTCCAACGGCACTTGCCTTAAATCCGCCCATAAATATCCCGATGAATCCTTCTTTATCTACAGCTTCTTTGACACCTTTCCACAAAAGATTACCGAATCCCAATAATGGTACGCTGGCACCGGCTCCTGCATATTCCTGAATCACCGGATATATCTTCAGTGCTCCTAATACAGAGCCGCTGCACACCAAAAGCACCATAATCCTTCCCGGCATCAGCTTTGTCCGGTCCAGCAATATCTGTGTCAGTGCACAGATCAGACCTCCCACCCAGAATGCATTGATATAATCCATATTATGTTTCCTCCCTGTATGTTTTTGTCTAACAGTGTTCCAGCACGATTCCATGTGCAATTCCCGGAACACTTGCTCCCTCATTGTAACTGACCGTCGACATCAGTGCTCCTGTCGGAACGAACAGTACCCTCTTCCACTCACCGCTTGCAATGGCAGGCAGGATATACGCCGATAACGTTGCTGCAGCACATCCGCAGCCACTTCCTCCCGCATGGGTATCCTGCCTGCTCTGATCAAATATTGTCATCCCACAATCCATATGTCTTTCTTTGATATCGTATTCTTTTTCCCGCATAAGATCAAATAATATACTCTGTCCCACATATCCGAGATCTCCGGTAATGATCCGGTCATAATCTTCTTCTTTTCTTTCAAAATCTTCCAGATTCTGGATGATCGTATCGCAGGCTGCCGGAGCCATACATGCGCCCATATTCTGCGAATCCTTCAAGCCATAATCCACAATCTTACCGACCGTCACTCCGGTGATCCTCACATGACTCCTGTTCTTTCCAACAATAAATGCTCCACTTCCGGTCACCGTCCATTGTGCAGACAGCGGTCTCTGATTCGCATAACTGAGCGGAAAACGGAATTCCTTTTCTGCACTTCCGAAATGGCTGGATGTCACTACGAGCATCCGCTCTCCATATCCTGCCGCCACACACATCGATGCCAGGGCGAGTGCTTCCCCTGACGTTGAACATGCACCATACAGACCAAACATCGGTATCTGCAGCTGTTCAACTCCAAGTGATGTTGCCACTCCCTGCCTTAGCAAATCGCCTCCGAACAGATACCGGATGGCCCCTGCCGTCAGATGTGCTTTACCAAGTGCCAGCTGACAGGCTTCTTTCTGCATACTGCTTTCCGCTTTTTCCCAGGTGTCCTCCCCGAACATATCATCCAGACCCACCATATCAAACCTGCTGCCAAGTGGTCCTTCCCCTTCTTTCTTACCGACGACAGATGCACTTTCCTCAATATACGGAGATGCATTAAATGCTATACTCTGCTTTCCTTTTATCATATTCTTATATCCTCCTGCTATATTTCCATACAGATTATCCCGCAACTCCTGCCGCTTTTAGCAGCCAATAGAACAGTCCTAGCAGCCAGCTTGTAAATATCCCATACAGGATCACCGGTCCGGCAATGGTAAATATCTTGCACCCGATTCCTATAACCTGTCCTTCTTTCTTGTATTCAATCGCTGGTGCTGCCACTGAATTGGCAAATCCCGTAATCGGTACCAGCGCTCCTGCACCGCCCCACTTTGCGATCTGCGGATACAGATTGCATCCGGTAAGCACTGCACTCAGAAGCACCAGAAGCATCGAACACCAGCTTCCACTCATATCCCTGCCCAGTCCCGCTTTCTCGCAGATATTCAGAATGCCTTGCCCGATCACACAGATGATACCACCTGTAACGAATGCTTTCGCCATATTTACCGGCAGATTATGCACCGGTGTTTTCTGCCTGACATAATTTTCATATGACTGTTGTTGTTCTTTCTTCTCCATATCATCACCACCTCTTCCAGAAAAACAATAATGCGCCCAGACCTTTTCCAAATGCGATTCCAATCATCACCGCTGCAATCCCTCTTACCATACGGATTCTCCGGATAAAGATCGGAAACAGATCCAGCATTTCCGCCAAAGCCATTGCCCAGCAGCCCACAAAGATTCCTCCAAACAGTCCCATAACCGGAAGCAGACAGCCTGCGAACGGAACCGCCGGATGATACACAGAAATAACAGCGCCCAGGCTTCCTCCGGCTGCAACCGCATCTTCATATAACATAACCTGTTCTCCTGTATGTGTCCGGTCGGCAAAGTCCGATATCACACCCAGGCCTATGATAAAAGAAAAAAGTCCGCCTGCCGCCGTAATCCCTGCACTAAATCCCAGTAGTGCCAGACATATGTTTTTCGCCAACATCCAGTTCTTTCTCCTTTCTGGAATATGTCTCTACCAGCGTTGTCTGTATATCATTCTCGTAAAGACGCATCTCCACCTCCATCGGTGTCGGATCTACCGACAATCGTTTTTTTCCGAAATGATTGAAGAATGTCAGAATCCCTATCACAATACCAATACAGTATGTGAACTCCAGGATTGTAAATCCATCTGACTTTGTACCGGTTAAAAGTTCATATACCTGTCCAAACATTCTGGTCACACCTACATCATTATTGAATGCCATTGTTGAAAATGCTGCGCCAAAAAAACTGATCAGTACTACAGCCACAATCTTAACGCCATGGATGATCCCGCCTTTTCCATCCTGTTCCTCATACGTCACGATAAAATCCGTTTCTCCGATATTTTCTACTGCTGCATCCGGATAGATCTCATGGATCTTCTGTATCACTTTCAGAAGTGATACCACTGTTCTACGCTGTCTCTTATCATCCGGATGATGAAAGGTCAGCAGATGAATGCTCCGGATCCTGGCAAGCATTGCCGGGTCTGTACACTCTATCTTCAGCACATCACCGATCATCACGGATGTCTTTGCCACCTCAACATTCCGGTCTGCCTTTATATATACAGTGCCTGCCTTCCCTGCCATCTTTCTTCACCTCCGTTTTTTCATCCTGATAGTATACCGTCTTCTTTACCAACGTTCCTTCATTTACTCCGTGACTGCCTTTTACATCATGAAAATAATAAATAAATCCTATGATCACTGCTGCTGTAATAACAAAGATCAGGCACATCCTGATCTTCTTTCTGCCTTCTTCCAACATTCTCACCCTTTCTTCCCATGCTTTCTTTTACCGGATCTCATGAGTTAGTATGCCGGATTCTGACAATTCTATGCATGGATTCCATACATAGAATCGATCCCTGACGTGCCTGTTATAACTTCTCTCTTAAATTTTTTAATATCTTCTTTTCCATTCTGGATACCTGAACCTGTGAAATTCCAAGTTCTTTTCCTACCTGTGTCTGTGTCTTTTCCGAAAAATATCGTAGATAGATCAGCTTTCTCTCGTCCTTATCCAGATTTTTCAGCAGTTCTTTCAATAGCAGATGATCTACAACTCTTTCTTCTGCCGCATCAGCCTGACCGACTTTCTCCATCAATGACATTTCCTGTCCTTCTTTTTTACAGACAGGTCTGTGCAGTGATTCCACATCCGTACATGCATCCATTGCCATCGTCAGTTCTTCCGGTGCGACCTTTAAATCTTCTGCAATCTCTGCAACCGACGGCTCTCTTCCCAACTCTTTTCCGAGCCTTTCCTGCGTCTGATACGCTTTGTATGACAGTTCTTTCAGTGAACGGCTGACCTTGATCATTCCGTCATCTCTCAGGAACCGCTTGATTTCACCGCTGATCAGCGGGACTGCATAAGTTGAGAATTTCACTTCAAAACTAAGATCGAACTTGTCAATTGCTTTCAGCAGTCCGATCGTTCCGATCTGGAACAGGTCTTCCATTTCTGTTCCGCGCCCTGCAAAGCGTCTTACGATACACCAGACCAGTCCCGTATTTTCCTCCACAATCTGTGCTCTTGCTTCGTCATCCCCTTCGTGAGATTTCTGAATTAAAGCGATTGTGTGGTCCATATCTTTCGTCCTTTTCCGATTGTCTTTTTCATTTTCACAATGGTTCCTTTTCCCGGTTCGGAACTCACTTCAACCTGATCCATGAATGCTGTCATAAAAGAAAATCCCATTCCTGACCGGTCAAGTTCCGGCCTGGTGGTAAATAACGGCTCCATCGCTTTTGTCACATCTTCGATTCCTTTTCCATGGTCTTCCACTTCTATCTCCAATGTGTCTTCACAGGTTGTACATCGGAGGAATATCTTCTCCACCCGGCATTCATAGCCATGAATCACCGCATTCGTCACAGCCTCCGACACAGCCGTTTTTACATCTGCAACTTCCTCAACTGTCGGATTCAGTGATGTCATAAATGCTGCAACGGCAACTCTGGCAAATGATTCATTCGAGGAATAACTGTCAAAAATAATCTGCATTTCATTGGTATTTTCCATTTTATTTCTCCTCCTCATATATCTGCATGATTTTTGTTACCCCTGACATAGTCAGGATCTTACGAATCCGTTCGCTGGTATGTACCGCACAGACTTCGCCGCCCAGCATATAGATTTTACGGTAACGTCCCATGATCACTCCGATTCCCGAACTGTCACAGAATTTTGTATCTGCAAAATCAAAAATCACATACCGGATATGATTATGTTCAATCAGATGATCGGATTCCTTTCTTATCTCTTCCGCATTGTGATGATCCAGTTCCCCCGGTAAAAATATAGTCAGATAATTCTCCTGTACCTGATACTTCATGTTATAACTCCCCATTTACATCTTTCTATTATTTTGCATAGTGCATAAACCAAAAAAGGACATACACCTCTTACGTGTATATCCTTCTCTTTTTGTATTTCTGCCATTTCTATACCAGGACAATCCATATCCTAGTTATTATTCTTCTTACTCTTCTGTGCATTCTGCGTATCAAGTGCTTCCTGTGCATCGGTCGCAGCCTGTGTTCCCTCATGCTCTTCTATAATCTTCTGATAATACGCATTCGCCTTATCCTGCTCACCCTGTTTTTCATAAGACTGCGCAAGCAAAAGCATGGCTTCTCCATCCTGGTATCCCTCATCCATCTGTACCACCTGCTCCAGATTTGTTACCGCCGTGTCATAATTTGCCACTTGATAATTCTTCTGGGATGTTGCATACAGGCTTTCACAGACTTTTGGATAAATCTTCTCTGTTAAACTGTCATATTCTTCTTTTCCAGATGTGCCAAGTGTACCTGCATTAATCTTCAGCAGTTCTTCTGCCAGTGCAGAATTACTCATATCTCCGGTTGAATAATGCGATACAACCGTCATCAGTGACTCATAACTTGACTTTGTTACCTCTGCAGTCTGTTTCTGTTCCTCTGCAGCTTTGGTATCTGTACGGTATGTTTCCAGTTCTTTTTTCAGTGCACTAATCTGTGACTTCTGCGTCGCAATCTGATCACTGAACTTCACCGTCTGCTTGTTCACCTTGCTCTGTCTGGATGCAGATACTGCCGGCATGACCAAGAAAGCCATAACCGCAACTCCGACAGCTACACCAATTGCAATATTTATCATTGTGTGCAATCCGACATTATCCTTAAGACCGGATGCGACAGGCTGGATGATCGTTTCATTTCCGATATTATAAGTTACCGTCTGTCTTCTTTTTTTCTTCTTTCCCGTATCTTTATCATCGACCAGGCGCACATTCCTTGACTTCCGCACCTGATTCAGTTCATGCATGTAACGCATGGTGATATCATCTGTCTTGTCCAGCTTGTGTGCGATCCGGATATTCTTTCTCGCCTCGGAATACTGTTCATCCATAATGTAAAGCAGTGCCAGAAGCTGATATGCTTTCACATATGTCGGATGCATCTCAATTGCTTTCTTAAGCTGGAGTACAGCCAGATCCTCACAGCGCTGGTAACAGTAATCCAGTGCCTGATTGTATCTTTTGATCGCCTGATTGATCTGATCCAACTCGTCTTTTTTCTCTTTTATCTTTATAATATAATAATTGGCAATGTTCTCTTTCGGCTGGAGATTCTTGCTTAACACCCATTCCGTCAGTGCTTCTACCACATCACCTCTTCCGTAATAGACAAGTCCCAGAAGATTTCTCGATGCGATGTTATCTCTGTTATATTGTAAACTCTTTTTCAGCGATGTGATTGCTCCGGTCAGATCCCGGATGTTCGCTCTTTTAAGCCCGTCATTATACCAGTAGTTCGACTGATACGCCAATTTTGTTGTATAATCCATATACTTCCCTCTATATTTCCGTTACTGTTCATACAGCGCTGAGACTTTCCATTCCGGAATTCTTCCCTGTGAACTGTAACCGCTTTTCTTTGCCGCAGTTTACTGTGGATCGTCCTGCTTCGTCTGTTCGATCACTTCTCTTAAAAGATCTGTCATATCTGTCAGATCATCCTGGTAAATCGCATCTCCCAGTTCCTCTACTTCCAGACTAGGCTGGAATTTCTTTAATTCTTCTTCAAAATCAAGCATCTATGGCACCTCCTGCCAGTAACTTTTTTATCATCCCTACAAGGTATAATGAACCAAGACAGTATATCTCTCCTGACTCCCCCCGTTTATCCAGTGCCGTTCTGACGGCATCTTCCAATCGTTCTTTACAATATACCGGTCTGTCTGTATACCGGCGGAAGATATCTGCAAGTTCCTCAACCGGAACACCTCTCTCGTCTTCGATCTGTGTGACGATATATGCTTTCACATCCAGATTCCCGCACAGGTATTCTATCATCTCATCGTACTTCTTATCCGATACTGCGGAAAATAATAATATCATCTCACCGCGTTCAGACTCATCCAGTGCCTTTACGCTTTCTACAAACGCCTGCATTGCACCCGGATTATGCGCACCGTCTACCGTGATATGTGCTCCGATCCGTTCCATACGTCCTTCCCAGTGAAGCTGTGCAAGTACCTGTTTCCACCGGTCCATATGTATCTCTTCTCCCGCAAGCAGATATTCCGACGCTTCCAGTGCAAGTTCTGCATTCATCGCCTGATAGCATCCGCACATCGGCACCTGAAAGATAACATCTTTATCATACGCACTCCGTCTGGAAAATGCAATATATTTCCGGTGAACTTCCCGGATTTCATACGCATGATTCGTGACTTCTCTACAATATACGCCCAGTTCTTCTCCCTTTGTCCGGATTACTTCTGCCGCTTCTTTATTACTTCCGTCAAAGAATACCGGAACTTTTGGCTTAATGATTCCGGCTTTTTCAACTGCGATCTTCCTGATCGTATCACCAAGAATCGCCGTATGATCCAGACTGATAGACGTAATGATGGACAGTGCCGGCTTCTCAACCGCATTTGTTGCATCCAGTCTTCCGCCCAGTCCGGTCTCCAGGATAATATATTCTACATCTGTTTCTGCAAATGCAGTCATCCCCATTCCGAATAAAAATTCAAAATAAGACGGATGTTCGATTCCATCTTCCAGCATCCGGCGGACTGTTTTTAAAACCTTACGGAATACTTCAAGAAATGTCTTATTATCTATCTGTACATTATCCATCCGTATCCTTTCATTTACAGATACAAGATGAGGGGATGTAAAGAACCCGGTTCTCTTCCCCTCTGCCATAAGTATGGCCTGTAAGCATGCACATACAGACCCTTTTCCATTGGTCCCGGCAACGTGGACGATTTTCCTGTCCACTGCCGGATTTCCTAATCTTTTTAAAAATAATTTTGTGTGTTCCAGCGTATGTTTTTTTGTAAATTTTGGGATTTCTTCGATATACGCGGCTGCCTCTTCATATGTGAACACTTCTGGTTCTTTTTTATTTAACATCATATTCCTGATCCACCCAAGATTTGTTCTTATCGGTTGCTGTACCTTCCTGTTTTACAAGCTGTCCGTTCTGATAAATATATTTATCGGACATCCGGAAGATTGTATCACTGGAACCAACCTGTCCGACCTGTATTACATCTCCGTCTTGCAATTCTGTCTCTGATAGATTAATACGTGTATTATTCAGGAAACTGCTCTTCTGCTTTTCTCCATTCACATATACGCGGCTGTATTTTGTAAAGTTCTCGCCGTACAGACTATATCCGCTGCTAAGCTGCGGAACAATACTGCTCAATGACACATCACGGATTCCCATTACCATATGCCCTTCCGCGATCGGAGGATGATTGTTATAAACATACTGCTTTCCATACAGGATATCATACTGCAAAAGTTCCAGGTCTGAAAGATAATTCTTCGTTCCTTTTCTCTGCTGATGGTAATTGAACACTGTACCGGAATGAATATCCAGTCTGTTCAGGATCTCTGACATCAGCTGGTAAGCAGGAATATTCTTGTCCTGTTTCTGAAGTCCGACATTATCCCAGATTACATAATTTGTATTATATAAATAACGGCTCTTTAAGTCTTCTGCTTTCAGCCCCATGGTTGGAAGATGATCCCCATAAAATACAACTACAGACGGTTCCTTTCTTGCTTCCACTGCCCTGATCAGATCACCAACAAACTGATCCATCTCATAGACCTGATTCACATAATATTCCCATTTATTTTTTAGTGCTTCATCTTCAATTCCTTCAACCTTGATCTTTGGATTTTCGATCAACTGCGTCTCCGGATAGTTTCCATGTCCCTGGACACTGACAGTGAATACAAAGTCTTCCTGATCTGATGTATCCATGGCTTCCATGATATGCTGTGTCAGGATCTCATCCTTCGCCCAGCCGTTTTCTGTCGTCTGAAGGACATTCATGAACTCCTTACTGGTAAATGTATCAAATCCCATATTGTTAAAGACATTGGCACGACTATAGAAGTTACCTGTATTATCATGCAATGCATGTGTCCCGTATCCAAGTGCGGCAAGTGCGGTTGCAGCACTCTCTGTCGGATGTTTCTTCGAGTATGTCTTATATGGATATTCTCCCGGTCCGAAGTAACGGAGATTCATTCCTGTCAGTACTTCAAACTCTGTATTTGCCGTACCGGCTCCCACCGACGGTACCTTGAAATATCCGGATGAATAATTCTGGTATAAATTATGCAGGTTTGGACACGCATCTTCAGATGTGGTAAAGAACTCTGCATTTGCCACATCAAAATATGACTCCAGCTGTACTACAATAATATTCGGAAGTTCATCGGAAGAACGGCTTGTTGTGCTCTTATTCAGCTCTTCGTTTTTATTGATCTTTGCCATTTTTTTCTTTGTGTACCCGTTTGGCTCACTGATTCCGGTATTGAACAGACTCGCCGAAAAACAATATGGAAGACCGTAATCTTCATAGGCAAATGCAATATTTCCAAAATACGTAGATACTACTCTTTTGTCTATTGCTGCATTCGTGACAAATGTGTAAAGTATGCAGCACACAACAATTCCCAGCAGCGATGCTACGTGGTGTACCTTTCCTGTATACTGTCCGCCGCGTCTCCACATCGAGACCAGCCAGACCACAAGCGCAGCTGCTCCGATAGCGATCACAACGACTTCAAAGCCATTACAATAGTTATTGATCAGCGCGATTCCGTCTCCTGCGATCTTAAGATCCTGTGCATTAAACGGTGTGACCCTCTTTAGCAGAATATATCCGTTGGCAATTCCGAGGATAATCCACAATGCGCTGATAATGATACGGACGAATATCCTTCGCTTGAACAGATATACAATAGAAAAGGTTACGAAGATCATAAACGCATTGTACAAAAATACCAACGGTGTTCCTGTCATATAGTTCCAGGCAGCAGCGAGCGAATGTCTGGAAATTGCTTCTATTGTAAAGTTAATGATGCACGCAAGCAGTGCATGAAATATCAAAGAGAATCGGTTCATGAATGCATAGACCGGCTGCATCTTCTTTGCAAATGCACTGTTACGTCTTGCTTCCAGTATTCTCTCGCGTCGTTCATGTCTGCCTTTCCAGTATGCAATGACATCCTCTTTCTTCAAATTTCTTATTTTGCGGATTTTTCCCTTGATATCCGGTTTCTTTAACTGAAATTTTTTCATATAATCCCCTTTGATATCTAATCCGCAGCTATCCTGTTACCGATAACTGCGGAAATATATGGTTGTCTATAGGTTTTAATATTTATAACTTTCTTCTCTTAAGACTGTTTTGCTTTTAATCCTTCCAGCCTTTCTTTTACCTGAGCCATCATCTGCTGATAAGTTTCCAGTTTTTCTCTTTCTTCCTGAACCTTTGCAGCCGGTGCTTTACTTACAAATTTTTCGTTGTTCAGCATTCCGTTTGAACGTGCGATCTCTTTTGTCAGTCTTTCCTCTTCTTTTGTCAGACGTTCGATCTCCTGTTCAAAATCGATCAGTTCTTCCAGTGGAAGATATACCGTTGCATCCGGAACTACAATAGATACTGCGTCTTCCGCAATGCCTTCTGTCGTCTTCTGAAGTACCAGTTTGTTCAATGCTGCCATATTCTGAGCTGCATTACTTAACATTGCAAGTCCTGATCCGAGCTGTTTATCTTCACATACAACATAAGCAGTTGCTTTTCTTGAATTTGGAACATTCATCTCTGCACGTACATTACGGATACTGCGGATGATCTCTTTGTAGTGATCAACAATGTTCTCTGCAATTGGGAAGTTCCAGTCTTTTTCATATACCGGCCAGTCAGACATCATCAGTGACTCTTCTTCCGGTACCAATTTGCTGTATATTTCTTCTGTAACGAACGGCATATATGGATGAAGCAGTTTCAATGATTTTTTCAATACTTCTTTTAATGTCCATAATGCATCGTTTGCCCCCTGTGGATCTTCCTCTGCATGATAGATACGGTATTTTGCAATCTCAATGTACCAGTCACAGAACTCATCCCACAAGAAGTCGTATATCTTGGAAAGTGCGATACCAAGTTCGAACTTGTCCATATTTTCTGTTACATCTTTTACAAGGTTGTTGCACTTGGACATGATCCATCTGTCAGCCGGACGGACAGTAAAGTCAGCCGGTTTTTTCAGTTCTTTATCGCCCAGATTCATCATAATAAATCTGGAAGCATTCCATACTTTATTTGCAAAGTTACGGCTTGCTTCTACACGTTCATTATAGAAACGCATATCATTACCAGGTGCATTACCTGTCATTAATGTCATACGAAGTGCATCTGCACCATACTGATCGATGATCTCCAACGGATCGATACCATTTCCAAGGGATTTACTCATCTTGCGTCCCTGTGAGTCGCGGACCAGACCATGAATAAATACTGTATGGAACGGTGCTTTTCCAGTATGTGCATATCCTGAGAATACCATACGGATTACCCAGAAGAAGATAATATCATAGCCTGTTACCAGAACATCTGTCGGATAGAAGTAATCCAGGTCCTCTGTCTTATCCGGCCATCCGAGTGTTGAGAATGGCCACAGTGCTGAACTGAACCATGTATCCAGTGTATCTTCATCCTGTGTAAAATGTGTGCATCCGCATTTCGGGCATTTCTCCGGTGCGCCGTGTCCAACTACTACTTCACCACACTCGTCGCAGTAATAAGCCGGAATTCTGTGTCCCCACCAGATCTGACGGGAAATACACCAGTCACGGATATTCTCAAGCCAGTGCAGGTAGATCTTATTGAAACGTTCCGGAACGAATCTTAAGTCGCCGTTCTTGATCGCTTCAATCGCTGGTTTTGCAAGGTCTTCCATCTTAACGAACCACTGCTGCTTGATCATTGGCTCTACGGTTGTGTGGCAGCGGTCATGTGTTCCTACATTATGTGAATGTGGAACCACTTTTACCAGGTATCCCTGCTCTTCCAGATCAGCTACCATCGCTTTTCTTGCTTCGTAGCGTTCCATTCCGGCGTATTTTCCACCGTACTGCTCGTTGATCGTTGCATCATCGTTCATGATGTTAATCTCTGGCAGGTTGTGACGTTTTCCAACTTCGAAGTCGTTCGGGTCATGTGCCGGTGTAATCTTAACCGCACCTGTTCCGAACTCTTTGTCTACATAGTAATCGGCAACGATTGGGATTTCTCTGTCTGTCAGAGGCAGTTTACACATCTTTCCTACGATGTCTTTGTATCTTTCATCATCCGGATGAACTGCGATCGCAGTATCTCCAAGCAATGTCTCCGGACGTGTCGTTGCGATCTCCAGATAGTCATCTGTTCCAACGATTGGATACTTGATATGCCAGAAGAATCCGTCCTGCTCCTCATGTTCAACCTCTGCATCAGAAAGAGAAGTCTTACATACCGGACACCAGTTGATGATTCTGGAACCTTTGTAAATATATCCTTCGTTATATAATTTGATGAATACTTCTTCTACCGCCTTGGAACATCCTTCGTCCATTGTAAAACGCTCTCTGTCCCAGTCGCAGGATACACCTAATTTTTTAAGCTGTCCCTCGATCGTTCCGGCATATTCTTCTTTCCACTGCCATGTTCTTTCCAGGAATTTCTCTCTTCCTAATTCTTTCTTGTCAATTCCTTCTTCTTTTAACTGGTTTGTAACCTTAACTTCTGTCGAGATAGCTGCATGGTCTGTTCCCGGAATCCAGAGTGCATTGTATCCCTGCATTCTCTTATAACGGATCAGAATATCCTGCAGTGTATTATCAAGGGCATGTCCCATATGAAGCTTACCTGTAATGTTCGGTGGCGGCATTACTGTGGTAAATGGTTTCTTACTTCTGTCAACTTCGGCGTGGAAATATTTGTTATCACACCATTTTTCATATAACTTTGCTTCAATCGCTTTGGGATTGTAAGTCTTTTCCAGGTTTTCGCTCATAGTTTCCTCCTCATTTCACACTTTTTTCACATTTTTTTATTACATGAAAAAACCCTTTACATTACGTAAAGGGCGATTGTAGTCGCGGTACCACCTTCATTATACAGGAAAACTCTTTCCCATATATCTCATCTTATTTTTTAACGGGAACGACTCCGGGATGAACTACTACCGTCTTATCATATATCTCAGGTTCACTCATCCGGCTCCGAAGCTACCTTCCTACGTCTCGTATTCCTTAAGTGTCTCTCAGCCGATGGATCACTCTCTCTGGTATGGACGAACTTACGTGTACTCCTCTTCATCAATGCCTTTACGTATAAACTACTGAATATGATAGCCATCGAATCCCCATTTGTCAAGGATTTTAGGGATTTTTCAGAAACTCTTAAGGAGTTACACCAGACCGAAACATTTCATGATGAAAAGCCATCCCGTTAACGTAAATGCACTGCACATCGTCGTCAGCATAACTACACTTGATGACACGACACCTTCATGTCCCATATTCTTAGCCATGACATAACTGCTGACCGTGGTTGCTGAACCAAGCATGACTAAGATTGCGATCAGTTTCTCTCTCCTGAATCCGATTACTACCGCAAGCGGCATGAACACTGCTACAAATCCCACTAATTTGATAAATGCGGCGATCACGGTCGGTTTGATCTTGCCAAACGCTTTCTTAATATCAAAGGTTGCTCCCATTGCCATCAGTCCCATCGGTGTTGCTACGCCGCCGATACTGCTGACCGCTTTATGTAAGATCACCGGCAGCGGAAGTTTCAGCGCCGACCATAACAGACCTGCTGCAATACCGATGATGATTGGATTCGTAATGATACCAATCAATGTTTTTTTGAGCAGTGCTTTATCCATACCATTTTGTCCCGGTTTGAAAAACGACAGCACAACCACCGCCATAATATTATAAAGCGGTACACTTCCTATGATCATAAGTGGTGCCTGTCCGGAATTACCATAGATATTCTGGATAAATGCAATTCCAAGAAGCGCCGCACTGCTCCGGTAAGCCGCCTGGATAAATTCTCCCTGGATGCTTCTGTCTTTCAACAGGCAGGAGATTCCAATTGCGATCGTGATACTGATCAATGTAATAATAAAACAGAAAATTACGAATTTCGTATCCCACGCTTCCTTGATATCTACGACCGCCAGATCGCCGAATAATAATACCGGCAGTGGTATCCGGAAGACGAATTTGTTCATCTTATTGGCAAACTCTTCGTCCATCCACCCGATCTTATTGAAAAACAGTCCCAATACCATCATTAAGAAAATGGGAACTGTTGCATTTAAACTAAACACCAGACTGTCCATTATACTATATCCTCTCTTGCTTTGATATCAGAAAATATCTGACTCCTTATTCCAGATATTTTCTGATTTCAAAATATGCTTCATAGAGCTGCTCATACGATGTTCTGCAGTTTGCCGGACTGGTGGATGGTAACCCGATTGCCATAATCCCAGTCTTCGGATAACAGAACTTCTTATATAATTGGAACGCTTTCGTTCCCGTCGTAAAGATCGCTTTGATATCAGCACATTCAAGTATCCTGCTCATATCATTCGGCTGTGGATTGCGGATACTGCTGTCATCTGCCCCTTTGATATCACATCCCGCCAACACATCCCATACTGCAATACCATTTCTTAATGCAAATGTAATCTTATCTTCTCTTGTCTCCGGATACGCTTCTCCACAGACATCCGATACAACTTTCCAGAATCTGTTTCTTGGATGGCCGTAGTAAAAGCCGACTTCACGGGATTTCGGAGACGGCATGGTTCCGAGCATCAGGATTTTGGAATGTTCATTGTAGATTGGTTCGAAATTGTGGATGATATGTTGTGTTTCCATGTCTGAATCAGCTCCTGTCTTCAATCTTTTAGCTTTTTATCTGTCATCTTTCCAGCTCACGATCAGCCCTGCAAGCAGGAATACCACTCCTGCTCCGGCAGAGATACATCCCATCCAAAGGAATGCCTTCAGATTCACATCAATCGTACGTCCAAGTATTCTGTCCGTCAGTAAGCTGAGTACCTTATTTCCCATAAGTCCGATTCCCGGCGCAAAGACAACACCGCAGATCAGACCTTCTACACCAAGTGAAAAGAGACCTCTGTATCTTGGATAGCCCAGTAGAATCGTCAGAACCGCAAGAATCAGGATTGCTGCTCCCGCTGCCACACGGCACGGCATAGACAATAATATGGTATAAAGCTTTGCAACTTTTCCCTGCACCGTACTGGTATCGTTCATATTATCATACAGGTTTGAAGCATAGCTGTTCAGCACATCCTGCACATCAACCAGTTCTTCTTTCAACTGCTGTTTCATCATTGCCAGCATATCGTCACTTAATTCCGGATTCGTATCCTTAATTTCCTGCATACTGTCATCCAGAATCCGATTCAGTTCTTTTGTTACATCTACGTCTTTGTACGCTTTTCCGCTGGAAAGATCCTATGTTATCTCGTTCATGACCTTCTGTGTAATTGCCTGTACTTCTCCGTTTTTCTCGATCTTGTTCTGTATCTTTGCGATCCATTCCGTATCATCCGCTCCTGCATAACCGAATACCGCATCCATCATCCGGTGTGAAATTGCAGTATCGACTCCTGCCTGACTGATTGCATCCACCAATACCTTTTTTGCCAGAAAACTTGATCCCAATACCGTTACACTTATGATAAACAACAGTCCGATCAGTACATTTAATATTCTTTTGCCGATTCCCATAATTTGTTTCCTTTCCTTTTTATTTATGCTGCCACACTACATTCCAAAGTTTCCAATGAATTTATTGTCTACTCTTATTAATTAGTATGATATACTATATGGAGATGATTATCAACAACCAGCAATTAAAGGACAACTATAAATGAATACAGATAACCAAAATCAAAAAAGTTTCATTGATAAATTACACAAGGAACATACACTTACCAAAGAAGAATGGATCACACTGATCGAGGGACGCACTCCGGAACTTTCCGAATATCTCTTTTCCCTGGCACGCAAAGAGCGCCACCGCTATTACGGACACGACGTCTACGTGCGCGGACTGATCGAATTTACCAACTATTGTAAAAATGACTGTCTCTACTGCGGCATACGGAAAAGCAATGGAAACGCGCACCGGTATCGTCTGTCAGAAGAAGACATCCTGAATTGTTGTAAAGAAGGATATGACCTTGGCTTCCGTACCTTTGTCTTGCAGGGTGGAGAAGACGGATATTATACAGATGAACGCATCATCCATCTGATCCGAATGATCAAAGAGCAATATCCCGACTGCGCCATCACCCTCTCCATCGGTGAAAAATCAAAAGAAAGTTGCCAGGCCTACTTCGATGCAGGCGCCGACCGTTATCTTCTGCGTCATGAAACTTATAATCACGAACATTACAGACAGCTTCATCCATCAAACCTTAGTCCCGGCCACAGACAGCAGTGTCTGCGTAACTTAAAGGACATCGGTTATCAGGTCGGCTGCGGATTCATGGTGGGATCGCCTTATCAGACACCGGAACATCTGGCGGAAGATATGCTTTTCATGAAAGAACTGAATCCACACATGATTGGAATCGGTCCGTTCATCCCACACCATGATACCCCATTTGCCGGAGAAGCTGCGGGAACACTGGAGCTTACCTTATATATGCTTGGTCTGATTCGTCTGATGATTCCAAAGGTTCTGCTTCCGGCCACAACTGCACTTGGAACCATCCATCCGAAAGGACGTGAACTCGGAATCCTTGCCGGAGCCAATGTCGTAATGCCAAATCTCTCACCGACGGAAGTCCGGAAAGATTATCTTCTATATGATAATAAGATCTGTACCGGAGATGAATCCGCCCAGTGCAGACATTGTCTGGAAATGCGGATGAAATCCGTTGGATATCAGGTTGTAACAGACCGTGGAGATTCCCTGAATATTTAATCATTGAAACGATACCGCAGATTCATACAGTTTTAACATTTTTATATGGTCAGCTTTACACATAGCTGTCAGAAAGCGAGGAATACATCATGAGTTTAAACAACACCCCCTCTTCAGAACGTACACATATCGGAATCTTTGGCAGGCGTAATGCCGGAAAATCAAGCCTGATCAATGCACTTACCGGACAGAATCTGGCAATCGTATCCGATGTACGCGGAACCACGACCGATCCGGTGTTCAAAGCCATGGAACTACTTCCGCTTGGTCCGGTTGTCATGATTGACACTCCAGGTCTCGATGACACAGGAGAACTCGGAAAACTTCGTATCCAGAAAGCCTATCAGGTCTTGAACAAGACAGATATTGCTGTACTTGTAGTTGATGGAACCACCGGAATCACCCCACAGGACAATGCAATTCTTACACGTATACAGGATAAAAAAATCCCTCTCCTGCTCGTCCTCAATAAAGCTGATCTGGTATCCGAACATGTACACCAGGAAATGATCGTATCCACACACCTGAAATATAAGATTCCTCTGGAAAATATTCTGTGGACCAATACCACAGAACATCTTCATATTCATGAACTGAAGGAACGGCTCGGATCTCTGGTCCCTTCTGAGGATTCTTCCAGATTCATTGTGCGTGATCTTGTAAAACCCGGGGATTTTGTCGTGCTGGTGGTTCCGATCGACTCGGCGGCACCAAAGGGAAGACTGATTCTTCCGCAACAGCAGACAATCCGTGATCTTCTCGATGCCGGTACAACTGCCATTGTGGTAAAAGAGACGGAACTTAAGAGCACTCTGGACTCACTGGGCAAAAAACCTGCGCTTGTGATCACCGACAGTCAGGCATTTAAAGAAGTTGACAAAGATACACCTTCCGATATCCTTTTAACTTCATTTTCTATCCTTTTTGCAAGATACAAGGGGAATCTGGAAACCGTTGTCAGAGGCGCACGTGCATTAGACACACTGGAAGACGGAGATACCATTCTGATCAGCGAAGGCTGCACCCACCATCGTCAGTGTGACGATATCGGTACTGTCAAACTGCCTCGCTGGGTATGCGAATATACCGGAAAAGACGTGTCCTTTGAATTTACCAGCGGAACCGAATTTCCTCTGGATCTGACCCGATATAAGATGATCATCCATTGTGGTGGATGTATGCTGAACGAGCGTGAGATGAAATACCGCCTGAAATGTGCCGATGATGCAGATATCCCGATCACAAATTATGGCACTGCGATTGCATACATGAAGGGAATTCTGGAACGGAGTATCGAGATATTCCCACAATTACGAAAATAAACGAACGCTTTATATATAAAGGAGATTTTTTATGCAGATCAGAAAAGCGACAATGAATGACCTCCCGGATATCCTTGCAATCTATGCCTATGCCCGGGAATATATGAAAGAACATGGAAACCCTGACCAGTGGAAGGACAACTATCCTCCGTTAGAACTGACTACACAGGACATCCGTTCCGGCTGCTTACATGTCTGTATCATCCGGGCAAATGACCGGGAACGGATTGGCGGTGTATTCTATTTTCATCCGGAAGAAGATCCCGATTATCTGAACATTGACGGTTCCTGGTTGAATTCCTGCCCTTATGCCGTTGTTCACAGAGTTGCCACAGCACCGGACACGAAAGGCATTGCCACCTTCTGCCTGAACTGGGCTTATGAACAGTTTCCAAATATTAAGATTGATACACACGATGATAATATCCCGATGCAGCATCTGCTCGCCAAATTAGGCTTCACATGCTGTGGGCATACTACATTGAAAAGCGGTGATAGCCGCCTGATCTATCAGAAAGCTGAATAAACTCAGCAGAGCAGCAGTTACACAGGGATAATTTTTTTGGATTTTACTGTGCTAACCCCTTCTCAACCTCTTCTATCGGAAGTCTTATTGCTCACTTTAGATTTCCTATAGATTATCTTAAGATTTTTCATATTTTCTTTAGCTCTATAACACAAATTAGAAACATTTACCATGTATTATATAATCATCAACAACAAAGAAGTCACTCAGGTATCAGAAATATGAAGCAACTTTTATCTGGTCTGGCTTCGCCTAAAAAATCCTTCGGTTATTTAATAAAAGACAACAACCGAGTTTATATATATCATTTTTCTTTTTCATAACTTTTTTCCTTTTGGGCATCCGGTGTGGATGCCCATTTTTAATACTGGCATGCGGACAAGCATCTGCTATTCTTTATTCTTTTCCAGCGAATAACTCTCTATTTTCACTTTCCTGTTTAAGATTCCCTTCTCCCAGATCATCAGATGAATCTGATAACCGATACTGTCTTTTGCAATCTCGAATGGTTCTTCTCTTAAAATAACAGCATCTTTTCCTTCCTTTTGCAATTGCTGTATTGTTCCGGCACTGCAGGATAACAGCAGTAATTAAGCGGCGGAAAATCCACCAGCATCGCAAGCTTTCGTTCCTCTGGTGTACAGTATTCTCCTCCCAGATAATCATACTTGTCTCTCATGATTGCCAGACGGTATTACAGCTGCCGCAGATATTCATAATCCTTCATCCAGAAATGTCCGATCTCCCCATAATTATACAGATGGACATCTGTCAGCAGATCTTCGAAAAATATCGTGACGACTGAATCTCCCTGATGGACCACAAGAATGTACTCCATATCTTCAAAACTCATCGATGCCGATATCTCTCCTTCATAGTCCGGTCTGTATTCCCCTGTCATTCTGGCATTGTGAAATACAAGAAAGCTTTCCACCGCATCATTCATCAGATATACCAGTCGGATATCCGGTTGCCCTGAAATTAATCGCTCCGGAAAAATCAGCTCAAACTGTTCCTGTTCCAGAAGCTCTTGCAACATTACAAATGCATCCACTATTCTTTCTCTCCTTCATTTGCCTCTTCAACCACAACTTCCGGTTCCACTTCCCCATGATCTTCTACATAATCAAATCGCAATACTGCCTGCGGCCAGTTCAAACTGATCCTTGCATTCTTCCGCTTCTCTTTTCCGGCTTTCTGAATCAGCTCCAGAAGTTCTTCCAAAACAGCTTTCGTCAGATAACCGCCCCGCCAGTGGAAGGTAAATACTCTTCCTTTTTTTGCGGTCTGTAATGCTCTTTTATATACATCTTCTGTCTTTGTAAACGACAGTTTCTTCTCTTTATAATAGAAATGGTCCCCTTCTTCGCACTTTGGTGCCGGAGCGATCAGCGGCTCATGATCTCTGAAAATGCTTTTATCATCCAGGTTGAAATAGTCGTAGCGGATTTCTTTTTTGTCATTTCCGAGTGTATTGTCAAATGTCGCATCCAGATGATAATAATTTCCACCAATTCTCACAATGTTCCAAGTATGACGGTATTTGATTCCTTTCTCCGGATTGTTACCGCAGACTGCGATCATACACCAGATCCCGAGTGCATCGCACAGCACTTTCACTGATTTTGCAATTCCTTCACAGACCCCGACACCCTGTCCGAGCGGTCCGATGATCTCATGGGAATATGACTTTTTTAATTTATCATAGTGTACATTTTCACAGATGAAATCATGTACATATTTTTCCTTTTCCCATTCGGATTTATCTTTTACCGGTCTTGCGAGCTTTTCTACTCTGGACTTCAGTGCTTTCTGATGCTCCTTTATTTTGTTTTTATCAAATAAATATTCCGGGATAAAAATGAAATTGGGCGAATCCGGATAATACTTGTACTTATACCCGGTTGCCCAGAAGATTTCCGGATGATCCAGACGCAGGCGGAAGAATACATTATAAAGTTCCTCCGCCTCCATTCCTGGAATCTGTATTGAATCTGAGATTTCAAGCAGTCCCTGCCGGATGGCATGATAGGCTGTCTGCTGTACTTTGTTCATCTTGCTATAATAATATGGTTCCACGATCATCTCTCCATTTTTATCTTTTTAAATCTGAACCCATTATAGCAAATTTTCACATATTTTGTATATTTCATATCCATTATGTATTTTGTAGCGGTTGCAAATTTTATATAGATTCTACATTTTTCGTCGCCACAATATCCACACCGGTACCGGCTACATCCTTCACCAGTACATCTCCGATATGTACCGGTGCCGGAACTTCCACACTCTTCAGTGCTTTCACACATTCAAAGATTTTTCCTTTCGGAATATCTTCCTTTGTCTTCACCGATACCATATCCGCATCACCGCCGGATACTCTTACCGTAGACGTTACGATTCTGGTCGGATTGGTCACTTCTTTTCTTGCATATACGTCTCCTCGTTTGCAGGTATTTCCTGTTACACTGATCACTTCGCCGGCTTCCATTGTCACAATCAGAGGGCAGCCCATCGGACAGCCAATACATGTCAGTTCTCTCGTTGTTACTGTTCCCATCCTCTACGCCTCCTCTATCTTTACTGTAATTGTCTTCAGACCCTGATACTTCATAAGCTGTTCTTTCGTAAGTTTAATCTGCTCCATCTCTCCCGGTGCAACAACCGGACGTTTCTTATGTATCACACGTTCTTCATCAAAATATACACTTACATAACAGTTCTTGTATACACCGCCCACACGGAAGCGCACCGTAAGATTCTCATCCATATGAACCGGATTAATGGTACTTGGAACTGTATAACGCACGCCTTCTACCGGATTCAATACAATCTCTGCTGCCTCTTCCCTACTATGCTTATCTCTATCGTCGGTATCTGCCTGTAAGTTCTTCACATATTCTGCTGCATTTCTTCCCGCAGTCTTCGCTTCTTCCGACACAAAATCCACCAGGTCATGTACATGCAGTACATTTCCACATGCAAATACACCTTCGATATTAGTCTCCAGGCTTTCATTGACTTTCGGTCCGGATGTCACAGGATTCATATCTACGCCCATACCTCTGGATATCTCATTTTCCGGAATCAGTCCGCAGGAAAGTAATAACGTATCACAAGTGTATTCTTCTTCTGTTCCCGGAACCGGCTTTCCTTTACCGTCCACTTCTGCCAGTGTGATTCCTTCAACTCTTTCTTTTCCTTTGATATCTACAACCGTGTGGTTTAATTTCAAAGGAATATCATAGTCATTCAGGCACTGTACGATATTACGCTTTAAACCACCGGAATATGGCATCAGTTCTGCTACAACTTTGACCTTTGCACCTTCCAGTGTCATACGTCTTGCCATGATCAGCCCGATATCGCCAGAGCCTAAGATTACAACTTCTCTTCCCGGCATATACCCTTCCATATTGACCAGCCGCTGCGCTGTTCCTGCTGAATAAATGCCTGCCGGACGATACCCCGGAATGTTCAATGCACCTCTGGAACGCTCACGGCATCCCATAGCCAGGATGACTGCACCTGCCTGTATTTCAAATAATCCTTCTTCCCTGTTCATCGCTGTTACAATTTTATCTGAGCTGATGTCCATAACCATCGTATGTAATTTGTATTCGATTCCAAGATCCGTTACCTGTTTGATGAATCTTCCGGCATATTCCGGTCCTGTCAGTTCCTCTTTAAATGTATGAAGACCGAAACCATTATGAATACACTGATTCAGAATTCCACCCAGTTCTTTATCTCTTTCCAGGATCAGAATATCCTGAATCCCATTTTCTCTTGCTGATACGGCCGCCGCAAGTCCTGCCGGACCTCCGCCAATAATTACTATATCGTATGTTTTCATAATCTATCTTCCTTTTTCTATTACAGCTGATCCTTATTCGTTCCTGTGATAATTTGGGATTTTCCGCCGGATTTCGTGATCTCTGACATCGGAATATTCAGTTCTCTTGCCAGTATCTCCATCGTTCTAGGGGAACAGAAACCGGCCTGGCACCGCCCCATACCTGCTCTGGTTCTGCGCTTTACGCCGTCTAATGACTTTGCTCCAAGTGGTCTATGGATTGCATCGATAATCTCACCTTCTGTGATCATCTCACATCGGCAGATAATATTACCGTATGCCGGTTTCTCTTTGATCAATGTCACTCTTTCTTCTTTAGTCAGAGTGTTTGGATCCAGGATTCCTTTTCTTGTTGCAATGAAATTTTCTTTTTCTTCCAAATGAAGCTTTTCTTTCAAAATTCCCGCAACCATCTCACCGATTGCCGGACCACTGGTAAGTCCCGGAGATTCAATTCCTGCACAGTCAATAAATCCTTTCGCATTTTCTACTTCTTCTATGATAAATTCATGTCCTTCTTCATGTGCACGAAGTCCTGCAAATGAAGTAATTACCTGACGCATCGGTATATCTTTTACATTCTGTCCAGCTTTTGTAAGTACCTGATCCAGTCCTTCTCTTGTCGTATTCGTTCCTTCTTTTTCTTCTATATCGATCGCTGTCGGTCCAAGAAGGAGATTGCCGTGTGCAGTCGGTGTAACCAGAATTCCTTTTCCGAATTCATTTGGCAGAGCAAATATTGTCTTGCTCACATGTGCGCCTGCTGTTTTATCCAACAGACAATAATCACCTCTTCTTGGTGTGATGTGTATCTTCTTTTCACTGACCATATTGTGGAATTTGTCTGCATAAACACCGGCCGAATTCACCACATATTTCGTCTTGAATACACCCTGATTCGTGTGAATTTCCCAGATATCATCCTTTTTTTCCAATCTCTGTACTTTTGTATCAAATTTGAATTCCACACCATTTTCACAGGCATTTTCTGCCATCGCAATATTCAATCCAAATGGACATACGATTCCGGCTGATGGTGCATAAAGTGCTGCATATACATTATCTACAATATTCGGCTCCATTTCGAGCACTTCTTCTCTGTTCAGGATCTGAAGTCCCGGCACGCCATTTGCCACTCCTCTGTCGTATAATACCTGCAATTTATCCATATCTTCTTCTCTCAGACAAATTACCAGCGAACCAACTCTCTGAAATGGGAAATCCAGTTCTTTTGATAACTGTTCCATCATTGCATTTCCGCGGACATTTAACTTTGCCATCAATGATCCTTCTTTTGCATCATATCCTGCATGTACAATTCCACTGTTGGCTTTTGACGTTCCACAGCAGACATCTTCTTCTTTTTCTAATACACATACCTTTGCTTTATAACGGGACAACTCCCTTGCTGCTGCCGAGCCTGAGACTCCGCTTCCAATTATTATTACATCATACATATTTTTATCTCTCCTTATCTAATATCTGTATGATTTTTTTAAAAAAAGCCTGACAAGTAAACGCATCACGAATATGCGGTTATCCTGTCAGGCTCTCTTCTCTCACGCCTCTTGTTCTATTTTCTTTGTCATTTTACCACGGAATAGCACCAAAAAGCAATACCGCAGCAACAGCTCCTATTACCGGACCTATTAATTCCCCCCTTTTTTCTATCTGTCTTTATTCAGTTTTTAATCTTCTTTTCCCTTTGTCCCCGAAATAAATTTATAGCTGACGCTATATTTTCTTGTCTCCGGAGTGTCTTCTGTGACTTTATATCCACACACAGTACACACTCTTTCTCTCTTCGCACGCGACACGTCAGACCAGTCGACAAATGTGTGTACTGACTGTTGTATGTTTTTATTACATTCATCGCACACTTTCCAGTGGTCCTTGCTGGGTACCTCCTTTCATATTAAAATTACTCAAAGTTCGTAAAATAAAAAACTAACTTCACATTTATTTGAAATAGTGAAGTTAGCTTAGATAAAGCAGGAGGCTGTCTGCATCCTGCAGAACAGCCTCCCGGTTTTCTGTGTATTATTTTATTTTTCGTTTTCGTATCCTCAGAGCTATCAGCACTCCGGCACTCACTGCTATCCCGGCTATCCAAACCGGCGTGGCAGCCATATCTCCGGTTCTCGCACCGGCCTTTCCGGCTGCTGTGTCCGTTTTTCCCTTCTCTCCTCCGTTTGCTGATCCACTGGATGTCGAATCATTTTTTCCGGCTGTAGAGGAATCCCCTTTGTCCGCTGTTGAGGAATTGTCCTTGTCCGTTGTTGAAGAATTGTCCTTGTCCGTTGTTGAAGAATCATCCTTGTCTTCTGAAGGTTTCTGTTTGTCTCCCAACACTGCCTTCACGCTGACATCTTCATACGTCTGCTTTGCATCTTCTGCATCAGCCACTTCGAGTTTACTCACCCTTACCGTGGTCTCTCCCGTTGCATCTGATTTTATTTTAAACACAAATTTCACTGCATGAACAGATTGCCGGATAGTTTCTGATTTAATCAGCGTTGTAAATTTACCATTATCGCCGTTGAACACCGGCTCTTGCAATTTTGGATCTCCCGTTTTTACCTCTTCCAGTTCTAACTTCGTATGATCGTAATCCAGGGTTCCTGCTACTGCGTCTGTCCCCTTCTCCGATTCCGGCATCAGCAGTGTTACTTCCAGTGTCTTTTCTTTGCTGACTGCATCAAGTTTCGCTTTCTCCCTCGCACTTACCGGAAGGCTGCCAAACAACATTGATATGGCAATCAGAACCGCCATTACATATACTCTTTTTTTCATATTTTTCCTTACCTGACCTTTATGCACTCTTATTTTTTCAGGATCGTCTTGTTCAGAACAGACAAATCCACAATGTCAATCGTATCGTCCTGATTCATATCTGCCGCCAGCAGAGTTATCCTGTCTTTGATCACCAGGCGGTCTACCAGATGTTTGTTCAGCGTAGCCAGATCTGCGTCTGTTGTATCTCCGTCGCCGGTCAGATCTCCTTTTACCACCAGAGTATAATTTACATTATCATTCAGTGTCAATACGCTTCCGGTTGCAACAACCTTCGTCTCTTTTCCATCTCTGGTAAGTTTTATGCTTCCGGCATTGGTATTGATATTTTTCAAAAACTCCTCCAGCGAGGTATTGGCATTAATATTTTTAATGATACCATTATCTCCCACATGGTACACCTCTGAATCAATTTCCAGTTTTCCCGAATCTCCGTTCTCAATCCAGGTTACTTCAGCTGTCACATAACCCATATTGCCCGCTTTATCGCGAAGTTCAAAGGTGAAGCTTCCGTTTTCCTGGAAAGTGTGACTGCCATCTTCATCTGCATTCAGAATCGTTACATCCTCCTCTGAGAAATCCTTCAAGGTTGCTTTTACCGCAAACTGTGTCGTTTCTGTAATATCGTATTCCACTGTCGCCGTCGGTGCTTCCCTGTCAATCCAGGTCACTTCGGCTGTTATGGTTTTTTCTTTGTCATGAATGTTTTTATACGTAAATGTATAATTGCCATTCTCTGTAAATGTATGGCTCTCGTCTCCGATCACCGTATATCCCGCCGGAACCTTCAAGGTCGCAGTAACATCCTGATTGGTCCAAGATGTTACGGAATATTCTACCTCCGGTTCCTTAAAGACCTTCGTACTGTCTTCATAATAATTAAATCTTGTACCGCTGACGTACTTGTTATTACCTTCGTGATTGCCATAGGTTTCTACAGCTTCTACCTTAACATATCTTGCAGGCATCGACTCTTTTAATGCAATCGTCTTTCTCTGTTCATTGTTTGCAAGGTTCGCCTGCTCTCCGGCCAGTGTCCAGTCCTTGCCATCCATACTCACGTAGATCTTCGCTGTTTTAATTCTTCCGTTCAGTCCTGCCGGATCATACGTCACCTGTGACAGATACCGTACTTTATCCAGTCTGACAACATAGGTCTTATCCTGTGCCACTTCTCCCCATTTCGTATGCCATGTCGTATATGGGCTGGCGTCTATCATATGTTCAGACTCATATCCTCTCTGTGCGGTTCCTGCCGACACAAAGCTGATATTCTCTACATAGATATACCGTTTTGTTTCTGTCTCTGCTGCTTCTGTAAAATCAAATACCGTCGATTCTCCCTGCAGGTAAGTTCCATGTGCTTTATAACGAGCTGTCACCTTTACCTTTCCTTCAAATCTGAGGTCCGCCGTATAATCTGTCCAGGTCTTTCCGCCATCTGTACTGCATTCCAGATTCTGAACCCTTCCAATAAATGTATTCTCGTCATCATTTGCAGCTAATGTTTTAGACTCGATTCCTTCTCCCTTCAGAATGTCTATGATAAATACCTGACTGGAACCGGATATCTTCACTTGTATATCATGCTCTGCGGAGATACTGCTGATCTCCTTTTCTGTAAGACTGATCTGATGATCCAGCGTCGCTTTCCATGTGTTTCCGCCGTCCAGACTGTACTGAACCTGGAAATTGTAATCATCATACTTGGAATTCATAACAATCTTGCCGGCATTTTCTCCATCAAACGAGAAAGAAGCAAGGTCCACTTTACTGCTTCCCAGCAGCTCACTTGCAATCTCGCGGCATGCACCGGACTGCAAGACTTGCTTATCTGTTGCTTTTACAGCCTTATTCAGAGCCTCTGTTTTCAGCATATCAATCTCTATGACATCATCGTTGCCCAGATATGGCTCAATCACTCTTAACAAGTCTGTCATTGCCATCGGATAGTATGTGTATGTATCTACAATCTGCTCTGCAAGTGCTCTCCATTCTGCACTAGTCCGCTGCTGTTCCTTATATATGCCGATCAGCCGCTCATAGCTGTCAAGATTCAGCTTGAATGCTTCCAATGCTTTACGGTATGTATCCTCTTTTCGGTTACTTTCTCCATAAGAATTGGCAATCAGATTATAATAGAATGATTTATTATAATGATCATAATCATTCAGTGCCGCCTGTCCCAACAGCTGATATCCTCCGTTATTTCCTACAGAAGATTTGTTGCCATTGCCAAGATCCATATCAATTCCCATATGCTTTCTTGTAAAGGACTTATTATTCCAGTCAAACAGCAAACGGTTGCCGTTTCCGCCATACCAGGTGGTCGAGCTCTGTCCCCATCCGAAAATGTTGTTGCCGATATCCCACACACCCTTGCCGTCTGCATTCACCGAATAGGTCAGATAAGACTCGTGTGCCGGCTGGTAGACACCTACCGATGGGATTCCATGAACTCTGTGTAGATTTGAACCAAGTCTTGAGATATTCCAGCAGATACCTCCGGCCTCCATTACCATCCAGGTCTTTTCCGTCTTACTTCCATCCGAATTAAGACCATATGGGATCCCATACTGTTCCAGCTTATATTTATCATTATATGCCGCATAATTCTCCTGGGCATACAGCCTGTCCTGATGATAATTCGGCGAGATATACTTCATATAGTTATATGGATTCAATCTCTTTTCGAGATTATTCGGATATTTTGATTCCGAATATCCACGCAGCCACTTAATCTCACTGTTAGCAGTAGAGTCATTCACCACCATACGGATCAGTTCCATATGATAGGAAGAAAACTCGGCCTTTCTCACAAAAAGCTCCTTATCATATAACTCTTTTAAAATCTCATAGCGTTCATTAATGTCATAGAAGTTCGCCGGTGAATTGAATCTCAATGGTGAGCCATTACGGTCAGTGCTGTAGGATATCGCCAGTGCGATCATCATCTTTTTATATATATCCCCGTCAGCCTTGTCCAGATCCTCCTTCTGGTTCTTGTACAGACTTCCAAGCAGCTTAAGACACGCCTGCGAGTCCCCTACATTTCCCGTCTCTATAAACAGCTGCAGATTCTCCTTGTTATTAAAAATCCACCGAACCGCTTCCAGAACCTCTCCATCTGCATCGTCTTTTATTGCACTCTGCAATGTCCAGTATCCCATGCGGTTCACAAATTCTCTTTTTAATACGGTATATAGCTGTTTGCTGTAATTCTCTTCCACTGTATTTTGGGAAAGCTGTTCATCATAATATGCGGTCGGTCTGATATCCTGCATTAATTCTGAGGACATATCATAATCTGTCTTAACGATTCTGGCGTCCGCATATACAGAGTGATCTGCCCCGTTCGATCCGTTGCTGTCTGAATACAGCCTCAGATACCGGTAACCCTTAACATTCAGATCCACCTCGATCGCATTACTGGCGGAAGTAACCACCGCACTCTTATATAATTCCTCCCAGTTTGTCCCGTCCTTTGAGACAGAGATTCTGAACCAGACCTCTCCGTTGCCGCCTCGTTCCGCATCAACGCCCATTTTCGCAACAAAACGTGTATAGACATCCGAATACGCTGAAATATCATAGGTAAGCTGTGATGTGGCGTGTGCTCCCATTCCTTTTTTGAAGTATACTCTGGAGCCATCGAGCAGAAGGCTGATGGTGCCTCCTTCGATATTTTTATCCTTCATGATATTGCCCCAGCCGGCATAGGACCATCTGTTGTCCGTAATATACTCCATATCCGATATATAACGGTACTCGGCTTCTGTCGCAGACTCTGCCGCTGCATCTGCCGTCTTCTCCTCAGTCCCGCCAATCGCCGCCTCGACATCAACCCCCTGATTCACATCAACGTCTTCCTCAGCTCCGGTGTGTTCATCCATATCCCCATGTCGGATCTGTTCCTGCTCATCCACCGCGGAATCTGCTGCGGAAGAATCTGCCGTGGAAGAATCCACTGTGACTGAATCCGCTGTCTCTGCACGTACTGTCAGTACCCCCGGCGATGCACTCGTCTGACACACAATTGCAGCCGCAAGCATCGCTCCTAAAATCTTTTTAATTCTTCTGTTTCTCACTTTATCTCTCCATTTTTCATTCATATACTAAATGAAGCATACAAACATACTATATGATGTCTATATACTTCATTCACTACGGTGTTCTTTTTTAAGATAACCTATATCCGGCTGCTAATCAACACTCTCTTAAAAGTTTCGCGTTATTCGAGTTATCTTTTTCTTTTTCTTCTGCGAATGCTGACGGTTGTCACCGCTCCTGCGCTCACTGCTAGCAGTGCCACAAGCAGCCAGATCGGCGCAACGTCTCCCGTTCTTACCGCTTTCTTTACGGTCGTCACAGTCTTTGTTGTCTTCTTCACGGTTCCGGTTCCGTTATCTTTCTCTCCGTCTCCTTTTCCGTTTCCATTTCCATCGTCTTTCTTGCCTGCTCCGGCAGTTCCGCTTTCGCCCTTTGCAGTGTCTCCTGCGATTCCGGTGCTTCCACCGGCTCCTCCGGCTCCTGCTGTTCCTTTGTCTGCGTTTCCGCCGTTTCCTCCGGCTCCGTCGTCACAGGGTCTGCAACCCTTATCACATCTTTTTGACTTTCATTTTTATTGGTAGATGTATTGGCAGGCGTTTTATAGGGTCTTTTACAGTGGCGCTGTCCTTTTTCGCAAAGCTTGCTTCGATGGTATGCGAAGCCGTTATTTTCTCAAACGCAAAGCTTGACACTGCGCCAACGCTCTTGCCATCCACCTTTACGTCCGCAATATAATATCCTTCGTTCGCCTTGATTGTATATGTAAGCTGACCTGCGGCAGATACCGTTGTCGTGCCACCGGGAGAGATTGTTCCACCGATACCTGCCGTTGCGGTAATCTTGTAGCTTGCTGTAGTAGCAGCGCCACCGCCACCACCGCCGCCGCTCGGAGGCGTTATCGGCGCTGTATCCGCCGTAAAACTCCAACTTCCACGGAATACCACGGTTGTGCCGTTTAAGCTGCCACTATCCCAGCCCGAAAAAGCCCATGTGCCGTTTTTACCATCCTTTTGCGCCTTAATGCGAGTTGAGGTAGTATATTTCTTATCCACAGCCGCCTTCGCCTGCTGCTCGCTGGAATAGGAGTTGCTATTCTGCGGCAGGGTTACGCCTGTCGGGAATACAGAGCCCCAATCATATTTCACCGTATAATTTTTTGTCACCGGCGGCTCGGGGCGTTCCTCAGTCCTTTTATAAATATAACGAATCGTCATACCATTGCTCGGGACAGTCTCTTCCATTCCCTCCGCTTGAACAAAAGTGTAGCCGTTCAGTTCCTGCGGCGGCTGCCAATCAACCTTTTTGCCCACCGGAACAGTAAAGGTAGTCGGCATGGTGTTTGGAACATCTGTGCCGTCCTCCAGCTGATATTGGATGGTGACATCGGCATAGGGCTGCTTCTCCGTATCATCATGAGCCAATACCTCGCCTGTTGCACGATCTACAATATCAAAGCCGATGGTATCGCCGTATTGCAGAGTGGCATTCTCCGGAATCGTGTAAACCAGAGAGCAGTTGACAAGGCCGGAATCAAAGTCGCTGCCCTTGTAATCCAAAGCACCCTTTGGCCAGAATTTGCTTTTCTCGCTCCAAGCAGGGATAGCAAAATCCTTCGTAGCGAAAACCTGCTGCCCCTCTGTCGTGACCGCTTTTTCACCGTTGGAATGTTCCACCCACAGGCGCAGGGTCACTGTCTTCGCTTGGGTATCCGAAAGATTTTGTATAATGGTGCGCAGCTCAACCTGCTGCCCCTTCATGCTGCCATAATCAAAGCTGTTTTTACTGCTGCCGCTTAATAGACGGCTATTCCTGTCATATTGATAGCTCGCATATGCGGAGGAATTCGCTGCCTCAAAGGCAGAAGGCTTTTCTGTGGGATTTCTGTAATCGCCGATATACTTTTTCACCTCAGGAACAGCCACATAAAGCGCAGGGGGATTTGTAATGAGCTGACTCATGACCTTTATGCCCTGTAGCTTGCACACATCGCAAAAATCATTCTGAAAGGTCTCTCGCATCAGACAATCCCTGCTGGAATTATAGGTATAAGGATAACGGTCATCATGCGGGCAGGTATAGGTATTACGGAAACCAAGCAACTGCTTCCACTTCACTTTCGTGGGATCTTTTGTTGCAGTCATATTCAGCGATGTAGTGTAATTCGCCTCAGCTACAGGAACAGTGCTATAATTATATTCATCTCCCAGATGGAACAGACCGTGTCCCAGTTCATGCCGCTGGGTAAACGCAGAATATTGGCTTCTCGCTGATGCAATAATATAGTGAATACCATGTTCTTTATTATCATGAGAGCCACCGAAATACTCACCGCTATTCGCCAATAAAACGAATTGATTGATATTTTCATATACATAATCATACTGTCTATAATCATGGTCTCCGGGGTTTTCGTTTGGATGCGTTTTGTTAGGAATATGTGCGTCATGAATCTTTTCAATAAACGCAGGGCCTATGATGCGTTCCAAAATATGGTTGCGCCAGGCCCCTTTGGAATTAGAGATTCCTTTTTTGGTCGCATTAAAAAAAGTGCTGGTACCACCAAAGCCATCCACCGATGCCGTGCAGAGTGCATAGACATTAAAGCGATCCGCCATGCTGCGATATGGCTCTATCTGCAATACCTCCCCCCACAGCTTTTTTACATCCTCGATAAACTGCTTTTGCTGGCCTTTGGTGTAGCCCTCGGCGCAGTACACAATCACCATGTTTTCCTTATCGCTGCGAGGCTTCTGGATTGTATACACCGGTACGGTCACATTGGCATATGCAGTATCCTCAGTGTAGTATGTACTCATCTCCAGCTGCAGATACTCATCCGTATTCACATTCCAGTCACCATTCACATCATCTCGCACAGCGCCGGATATGCCAATGCTGTAATCCGGCGCATCCGGTGCGGAAACAACATAGGGGTCCTGCGCGCTCTTTATGTAATCACCAATTCCGATGGTTGGCTTGTTATCTGCTGCCTTGACCTGTAGAGGGCATAGTACCAAAATTACCGCAAGCAGCAGAGATACCGTTCGTTTGCCATATCCATGTTTTATAACTTTCATAAATTCCTCCTTTTGTCATTCTCTCCCGATCATCATTCATGATAGGCAGGTTTCTACCCCCCCCTATTTTTGACATATGTCAATTTACACAATTGCTACGTCATCAATATTCACCTCATTTCTACTTGAGTTATTGCAAAAAAATAGGTCTTTCTGCGATAACCCCTTGTGTCAAATGCTGAAACACCTTCATAAAAATGTAATAGCTTATTTATTTTAGAAAAGTATCCGACAAATAACTCTACATTTCCGACAAAAAATATATATATTTTCCAAATTATATCATGGCGAATGGAAATAATCAATAGCGGTACTCCCTCTTGAATTTCCGTACAAATTTTTAAAGTTATAACCACCGTTTTGTCATGTTGAGTTTTCGGAATCTGCGTGTTCCGCCTGCGAATTCCGCTTTGCGGAACGGCTCGTTCAGAATTTTGCTTTGGCAGGTTCACAAATTCCCTTCGGGAATGGCTCGTTCAAAATTTTGCTTCGCAAAACCACCTTCGGTGTCAGTATGGTCAAAGCATTTTTGCTTAGGAACGGTGAAGAACGCCGCCGCTGAAAGCGGTTTTGTTGGGAACGGCGAAGAAAACGCCGCTGCCGAAGGCAGTTTTCCGTAGGAAAATTCTTGACCGAGCAAAAATCCTGACCAAGCAAAAACGGTCTGCGACCGCCCCGTTTTCTTCGGGGTGCATACTTTGCTGTTGTCTGCAGACCTGCAAGGTTTCGCCTGTCGAAAAATCCCATATCTATGTCACTTACTGTTTTTTGTGCAATTTTATATAAGCAATGATGTCCTCTTTATTTTCCAAGTTCTTCTTCCATAATATTTCTAATCGCTTTTATATCCGTAAAAGTCAATTTTATTCCCCGATTATACATAGCCAATACTTCATTCAGATTTTCCACAAGTACCTTATCCAGCTTTTTATGTATTGTTACAGGCTGTTCCTGAATCGTATGAACATGGTCAAAATATTTTTCAACGATTCCCTTGTATTTCTCAGCTTGTGAGCTAATTGGTATCATCCAATACAATTTTGGATTTTTTCTATCCTGAATTGCATAGTAATGAGGACGATAGTTCCCCTGTTCCTTATTACTCATCAAATATTTATCCTGAACCAAGTCAAAAAATTCATCCTTGATATGATACGAATATCCCTGTTGTATCTCCATAAATAACCTTTCCTATGTGATAAAATTCCCCACCAGTTACCTGATGGGGAACATTTACGAACTATACTATTTTTATCCCACCTGTATAGCAAGTGGCTTCATTTACGAACTGAATTATTTATACCCCGCACCATCAGCAAGCGACAAACATTTACTTCTATCCTTAGTATATACAGTTTCTCTGAATTTAGCAACCTGTTTTCGGCATTTTATTTCTCCAAGCTCTTCATCGCCGGGACTTTCTCCGCCACAATTCTGAAAAGGGCTTTAATAACAAGCAATGCTATTTATCGCTATTTTCGCCTAATTATAATACCCTTTTTAGCTTTAAAATTTGCGTTCTACAACAGTATTTGGGTACTATTTGATGTATTTGGGGTAAATTCTTGATTAAATTTTCAATGTCTTTGTTTTCTAATATTATAATCATTATTACTTTCTTTAAAGAAAGGTCAATCTCATTGACATATTAAGATTTAATTCTGCCAACACTTATAGCAACCCCATTGACTTCATAACAAAATTTATGTATAATTTTGTTATTAGATAAGGAGGTGCTTTTATGCCGACAATCAAATCAAGTGCTGATTTAAGGAATAATTACAATGAAATTTCTACATTTTGTCATAATTATCCAGAACCAGTTTTCATTACGAAGAATGGAAAAGGCGACCTTGCAGTTATGAGCATTGAAGCCTACGAAAATCTTGCCAGCCGCTTTGAGCTTTACAGTCAAATCAAGGACGGAATGGACGATATTGCATCAGGCAACACCCGACCTTTCTCTGAAGCTATGGCAGATATCAGGAGTCGCCGCACACGATGAGTTATCAGCTTCATATCACATCCACCGCAGAGCATGATATTATGCGTGCTGTGGATTACATCGAATTTACCCTAAAAAATCCACAAGCTGCTGACAATCTGTTAGATGCTGTCACAAAGCAGATAGGAACATTATCAGATTTTCCTCAAAACTTCCGTCTTGTCGATGATCCGGTTTTAGCAAGTTGGAAAATTCGTTTTGTAACAATCAATAATTACCTTGCCTTTATACAATTGATGAAGAAAAGCAGACCGTTATTGTAGTCCGTTTTCTCTATCAAAAAAGTAACTGGTGTTCCATTCTTCGACAGGGATTTACCCTGGTTTAAGGAATCTGTTTTTGCAGATTCCTTTACTTTTTATAAAACACAATTATTCAGTTGTCTGCTCAATCTATATTGATTTTAAATTCCCTAAACTTGACACTTCCTTTTCTTAAAGAAAGTTCAAACTTGATTGTTTCTCTAATTTCATTTGCTATCTTCTCCGGCGAACCAAACAGACTTCTTGTTCCCGTAATATCCAACCAACACTCATCCATACCATACGGTTCCACCTGATCGGTATATCTCTCATACACGTTTCTTGCGAGTTTGGAATATTTGATATATTCCTCATAAAATGTAGACAAATTAATTTTATCATACCCCCCCAAAAAAATTTTCTACATATTTTTTCATATCTTGGTATAAACGGCTAAAATTTTATTGAAACTTCCCGTTTTGACCTTTACGGGAATTTACCTTGACAAATCTCAGGGGGAGTGTTCTTTCTGCTATAATGATCTTAGTGATATGAGTGTGGAATGAAAGGAGTCCACCATGAAAAAGAATCAAAAGAAAAATCTGAAAAAGATCGGACTACCATTTCCAAAGAGATCCGTAACCATTGTTTTGTAAAGCCTTTCCGGAGTAATAACGAGGTGAACTGTTCTCTTCTTTTGAAACCGCCTTATGTTTGCAACGGATGTGAGAATTCCTCTCGGTGTAAGCATCCATCGTGGAAATGGACACTGTCATCGGCACTACCGGTGAAAACGGCCCCTCCTTTGCAGGTCTGACGCAAGAAGACTGTCCCCTTCTTGCGTCACACATCAACTCAGTGCCCCGGTTGTCTCTTAACAACCAGTCTCCGTTTGAAGCTGCAAAGGGGTTTCTTGGGATAAATAATATCCACAAACTTGGAATCCAACAAATCCCTTTTGATGATATTGATTTATCCATAAGACTGCTCCGAAAGTAAATCGGAAGTAACACATACACCTCATTTGCCACGTTCATATCACCACTCCATATTCGCTGCAAAAGCGGGAAGTTACCTCTATTCTTTTTTTAGGTGCCAAACTTCCCGTCTGGTTTGTGTAGTCTTTTTTCCTCTCGAAGTGCCCTTATTATATCGTTTTTTCGGAATTTTATCAATTATCATGCTCAGTTTCCCTTGAATTTACGGGAAGTTTGCTTGAGACAACTCCTGATTTTCTCTCCGAGAAGTTACCATGAAATTTAACGGACATCATAAAAAAAGATACCCGGCAGAATATCTTCCTGTTAAACAGTATCAATCCTGCGAGTATCTTTTTTCGCTTAATTAAACATCTGTTTTCTTCCTTCTGTGCCTCACCAGAGCAAACAGAATTAAAACTGAACCTGATAATAAAAGTATATATGGATGGGCATTCATTTTATCACCCGTTCTTACAGCATTTGTTGCTTTTCCCTCTGTTTTCGCAGACGCTGTCGTTTTATTATCGGTCTTATTTTTCTTATCGGATGCGTTTGTTTTATCATCTTTCTTACTTGTCTTATCCTGATCATCCGCTTTTGCAACAACTTCAAAATTGCCGGTCACATTACCATCTGTATATCTGAAGGTTACCGTATGAGTCCCAACATTTAAAGTGTTCAGATAATCCGCACTGATTTCAACAATTGTGCTTCCGCTTCTTGCGGTATAGAGCTGCTTCGGAACCTCCGCCCCATCGACAAGAATGTCCACAAACTTGTCAAAGCTACGCGCACATGTGATAACGCTGGCTTTGTCTGTACCTGAAACATGTATCTTTGTTACCAACTTGTAATCACTCGGTTTATCCGTATCGTCTTTGTCCGGGCCTCCCGGCTTATCCGTATCGTCTTTGTCTGAGCCTCCCGAAGATGAACTATAGTTACACTCACTGCATGGATTGCCGGTATGCGCTTCTTTGTCTGTCGTATAACCGCATCCCTCACACTCCTTCCAGTGACCTGCTGCGTCCTTCTTCTGTGCCCAGCTGTGGCTCTCTTCATTTCTCTTTTCATGACACACTTCACACTCTTCCCAGTGCTGTGTCGCATCAAATTTCCAGTCAGTTCCATATGTATGACCATTCTTTGTGATCGTGATTGTTTTTTCCACCGGATCAGAGTGCGATTTCCCATCATCCGCAGTCACAACAACCTTGTATTCTCCTGGTTCTGTCACTTCCAATGTATCATTGCTGGTTCCTTCTGTCACCAGAGTTCCGTCCTTGTACCACTGCCACTCATAAGAGATATTGGAAGCCTCATGCTGTGTAAACTCAGTTTTTAAGGTCACCTTATCTCCATCTTCCCCATGTAAATGGTCTTTGTCCGCTACCAGTTCATAAGTCGCCGGATTCAGTTTTAATACCGGATACAGATTAATAGACATAGTTACTATATCATTGTCAAAATCCCAGACTTCTCTGGTATCTGCTCTTCTCCATTCAACTACACGGTATCCCTTTTCTGTTACTTCTGGAATATCATTCTTTGAAATTGTTCCTTTTGGCAATACCCGCACCGTTTTATACAGCTTGTGATTTCCGTCAGCTATGTAACCGTCTTCCACAAAGTCAACGCTCAGAGTACGAATCGACTGTAGATTCTGTCCATCCTGAATGATCGCCTCATTCACATGCCCATCTGCCGGTGTAAAGTGCTTTATATCCGGAGTGATTCCCTGTACATAAGATACGATCGTCCGGTTGTCTGCCCAACTGGTATCTCTGATCGGTACGGCTGTTACCGGGGTAAACGCTCCGACAACATCCACCTTTGCATCCGGGAACCAGTCGTCCTGAAGGAACACATCATCTTTGATATCCGGTGAGCCACTGAGCTTCAATGAGGCACATTCGGATGTTTTGGATGTATCTCCTCTCAGAATAATTCCATTTCCAGCCAGATCTGCCGTATTGCCGGTGATCGTTCCCCCGGATATATTGATAGTAACCGTCTGAGTATAGGAATAGCCCATAATTCCTCCGCCATTCCCACCGGCCTTGTTTCCGGTGATACTTCCACCTGTCATAGTAAATGTTGTGCCCTGACCGTCATCGCCTTCAAGAAAGATTCCCGCAGCATTTGCCGTGCTTGTATTATCTTTCACAGCACCGGTTCCGCTCAGAGTTACGGTTGGATGTCCGTTGGCATTGATCCCGCCTCCCCACTGGGAACTGTTGGATGCAATCTCACCTCCGGTGATATTCAGGATGCCGGCGTCATTTAACAGCATGCCGCCTCCGCTTGTAGCTGTATTATGGTGTACAGATCCACCTGTCATATCAACCTTCCCGCGAATCGCAAATGCACCACCATGTCCGTTGGTTCGATTCTGGTATATCTCTCCTTTTTTCAGGTTAAAGGTACAACCGTCATCTACAAGTATTGCTCCTGCCTGATCTGCCGTACTGCTGTTGCCCCAGATCTTTCCACCGTTCATAATAAAGCCTGATGTACCGCCCATCGATGACAGTACTACCGCACCTGCGCTTGTTCCCTCATTATTGCAGATTTCTCCGCCATTCATTTCAACAGATGCATTCTGAACAGATAATGCTGTCGTTTTACTGTTACAGATCTTTGTTGTACCGTTTATTACCAGGCGGCTTCTATTCTTCACTTCAACACAATGTTCCGTTCCCGACTTATTTTCTCCGTCAAGTGTCACGTTCTCAAGAGTAAGCGTTGCCCCTTGATCTACGGTAAACATCGTACGGTAATTATCGGACACCCTCTTGAAGGTTACATTGGAAAGATTTGTATTTTTATCAATGGTAACGCCTGCAAGTGTAAGATATACCGTTCCTCCTTCTCCGGCTAACTCCACAGCTTTGTCCAGCGTTTTGACTGCATTTGCAGACGTTGCGCCGTCCTTACCATCTGATCCACTTACTGTGTTCAGATAGACCGTTTTGGCTGCCTGTACGGCGATTCCTTCCTCTTCTTTTGATTCCTGAGTCTGTACCTCTGTCGCATCTTCCCGGGCAGAGTTCTTTTCCTGTGCTACTTCTTCAGACTCATTCTTACTGTCTTCTTCCTTTCCGCCTCTCTCTGTGGATTCCTGCACTTCCTGTGATGTCTCTTCCTGCTCATTCAGTGCTTCCGTTTTCTTTGATTCTTCCCCGCCTTGCTGAACTGCTGTCGGCATATCCGTACCGGCTGCAAAGGAAACATTTCCCACAGTCATACTCATGACCGTAGCAGTCGTCATCAGTATTGCCAAGACTTTTTTCAGTTTCATCCCGTTTCCTTCCTTTCAAATTTTTAATAACTACCACACAATGGGTATTGTGTGGTAAATCATATAATATTGACACTTTCGTATTTTATATTGTATAACTCATATTAACCTATTATGACAATTTTTGTCAATTTTTTCAGGTGTTTTTCTGAAGGTGCTAAAATTTAAGCTAAAATTTTATTGAAACTTCCCGTTTTGACCTTTACGGGAATTATGTATTATTCAGGAATTCCTGACCTACGGCTACTCTTTCACTGTCATCGGCACTACCGGTGGAAAAGGCTCCTCCTTTGCCACGTTCATATCACCACTCCATATTCGCTACAAAAGCGGGAAGTTACCATGAAATTTAACGTTTTTAATCTTCTTTTGCCCAGCCGTAAGCATATTTTACAGCTTTGTTCCAGCCTTTGATCATCTTGCTTCTCTGCTCGTCATCAATCTTAGGCTCGAATGTCTGATCGATTGCCCAGTTCTTGATCACATCTTCTTTGCTTTCCCAGTATCCGACTGCAAGACCTGCAAGATAAGCAGCTCCCATTGCCGTTGTCTCTACACACTGCGGACGGTTTACCGGTGCGTTAATGATATTCGCCTGTGTCTGCATCAGGAAATCGTTGGCACTTGCGCCGCCGTCAACCTTCAGTGCAGCAAGATCGATTCCGGAATCTGCTTTCATTGCAACAAGAACATCATTTACCTGATATGCCAGTGATTCCAGTGTTGCGCGGATAATGTGATATTTGTTCACTCCACGTGTAATTCCTACAATGGTTCCTCTTGCATACTGATCCCAGTGTGGTGCTCCAAGTCCTGTAAATGCAGGTACTACATAACATCCATTCGTATCTTTAACTTTCTTTGCCATATATTCAGAATCCGGTGCAGAATCAATAATACGAAGTTCATCTCTCAACCACTGGATCGCTGCTCCTGCTACAAAGATCGAACCTTCCAGCGCATAATTTACTTTGCCGTCTAATCCCCATGCAACGGTCGTAACCAGACCATTTTTAGAAAATACCGGCTTTTCTCCTGTATTCATCAGAAGGAAACATCCTGTTCCGTATGTATTCTTTGCTTCTCCGGCATTGAAACATGTCTGGCCGAATAAAGCTGACTGCTGATCTCCTGCTGCTCCTGCGATTGGGATAGAACCTCCGAGATAAGATGGATCTGCCTCTCCGTAGATGCAGCTTGATGGTTTTGGTTCCGGTAACATACATTTTGGAATATCCAGTTCTTCCAGAATCTCGTCATCCCACTCCAGTGTATTAATGTTAAATAACATTGTACGTGATGCATTCGAATAGTCTGTCACATGTGCTGCACCTTTCGTCAGTTTCCAGATCAGCCATGTCTCAACGGTTCCAAATAATAATTCTCCTCTTTCTGCTCTTTCTCTTGCTCCCGGCACATTATCAAGGATCCATTTTACCTTTGTTCCCGAGAAATATGCATCGATGACCAGTCCGGTTTTTTCACGGAATTTATCTGTTAATCCTTTTTCTTTTAAGGAATCACAATATTCTGATGTTCTGCGGCACTGCCATACGATCGCATGATGCACCGGTTCTCCTGTTTCTTTATCCCAGACGATTGTTGTTTCACGCTGATTTGTGATACCGATCGCTGCAATATCTTCTGCCTCTGCATTGATCATATTCATTGCTTCTACCGCAACACCAAGCATACTTGCCCAGATCTCATCTGCATCATGCTCTACCCAGCCCGGTTTTGGGAAATACTGTGTGAATTCTCTCTGTGCCACACTGCACATCTCACCTTTCTCATTAAACAGAATACATCTGTTACTGGTAGTTCCTGCATCCAATGCCATTACATATTTTGCCATATTCATTTCCTCCTGATTTTTCGTTTCATTTTACTTGCTACTTTTTCGCATGCGTTCTATTTAAATTGCTCCCTCAAGCAATTAAATACTCTGTTTTCTCTTATACAGTTATTACATCTTCCATACCTGATGATTGGTTGATGATACTGCAATTGCTCCGGCTGATAATGCAGCCATCACATCTTCTTTATCTGTGATCAATCCTCCTGCTATGATCGGTGTCTTCACTGAACCACAGATCCGTTTGATCACTCTTGGCATCACACCCGGAAGTACTTCTATAAAATCCGGTCTCACCATATGTTGTTGCTGTCTGATATTTTCAAATGCCATGGAGTCCAGCAGAAAATATCTGAGAACCGTATACATTCCAAGTTCTTTCGCTTTCTTGATCAGTGACGGCTTTGTTGATATGATTCCATCTGCTTCTGTATGTTCTTGCAGATATTCTACCGAAATTTCTTTCGGGCTGAGTCCGCTGATCAGATCTACATGTACCATCGCAACCTTTCCGGCATCTTTCACCCGTTTTACAATCCTGTCTATCGAACAGACATCTCCAAATAATATAAAAATCACCTGTATCTCTTCTATTGCACAACATTTTTCTATATCTTCCATACTTTTCACAGCCGCAATGATCGGATTACTCCCGACTGCATCATAAAATATCTGATCCATTTTTCCATCTCTCATCCTTTTGTCAAACTTTTATATTTCAATTTATTCTATTACATTTTGTATTATTTTTCAAAAAAAGGAGCGCGATTAAAAGCAATCGTTTGATTACTTGTATCCGCTCTCCTATCTCAACTCTTTTGTTCAACTGCGTTTACTATATCACAATGCACAATTTTTCTCAATGACATTTACAGAAACTGACTAAACTCTACCTTCTCTTCATTAGGTCCTTTAATCGTAAAAAATTTTACTCCATTGTCCCAGAATGGCAGGAAATGAATCTCGTCATTTGTCGTATTCAGATCCATTGCACAGACTTCTTTGTATGTCTCTTCGATATCTTTTACATCAATTGCGACATGATCAATGGCTCCGGCTTTCATCGTTGCCTCATCTGATTCATATGTCTCGATCACCAGGTTTTCTAATTTTAAGAATGCTACTTTTGCACCCTCATTCACCGTCTCAAATGCCGGTTCAAAACCAAGTTTTGCAAAAAATGCTTTTGTTGCTTCCATGTCCTTTGTTGGAATTCCGATGTGCTGGATTCCTGTTGCGTAATTTTTCATGTTGTTCTTCCTCCTTTTGATTGTCATATTTTACTCGTTTGGGAATATCATCATTTTACCATTTTTGCCACGGATTTTGAATACTTCATTGATCTCACCCAATGGAAGTCTGTCGGAGATCAAAAATACTGCTGTATCCTCTCCTCATTCAGTTCTTCTCCGATCACGATCACAACCTCCTGTCCTTCCGGAATTGGACAAATTCTCATCTCCTGATGTGTGGCATTTAATTCCAGCCACTCGCCAGCTTCATCTTTCAAGAATCCTTTGACACGGAATACTCGTCCACATTCTTTATCCTCCAGAATGTGCTTTGCTGCTTCTATGATCTCATCTGTCGTCTTATCCAGATTCATAAAATACAGGGATTTAAATGTCTCTCCCTCTTCGATATGCATCTTCCGGTAATTCTCCGGTACATATCCACAGGATAAAAATGTCTCATAATCTGCCTCATCAAATGCCGTCCAGTCTTTTACCACAATCTCATCCTTAAATCTTCTTTTGCACTGTACTTTCTCCATTGCAGCATTCAGGTGTGAGACTGTATTTTCAATCTCTTTCTCCGACGCTTCCTGGCTTCTGCTGAGTACGATGCATCCTGCATTCGCAGCCTCGGATGCCAGCAGATAGTCTGCTTCATCCGACAGTTTTTCCTCCAGTTTTGCGTCAACGACCGTGATCACATTCCCAATCTCATACCATCTGTCGATCGGATCATCCCGTAATACATCGAAAAATTCATCCACATCATAGATACCCGACGGCTCTACGATCACACGGTCATAGCCGCACATTCCCATTGCGATCAGTTTTGTGCGGAAACGTCTTCTGTGACAGTCCGCATCACATCCTCCGGCAATCATCTCCAGTTCACAGTTCTCACCTTCCAGATCTTTTAACAGCATCATATCTACATTGACTGCACCGTAATCATTTTCCAGTATTCCGATATTTGCCCCACTGTCGATCAGATATTTTGCATATTTTTTTATAAATGTTGTCTTTCCGGATCCTAAGAATCCTGTGATCAGATCTATCTTTACCATTTCACCCTGCTACCTCGAATATTTTCTTTCCCGCAAATTGCAATTCCCTAATTCCGGTTTAGCGATGCTTCCATATACATCTTATTATTAACTGTCATTTCAAAAAACTTCTGTTTTTATTATATATAGATATAACTTATTTGTTAAAATGATATTTTATATATATCACATTACTTATCATGTCTCTCTATATCCATAAATACATATACAAAAAGTCATATATCAGATTCATGCCATTATAATCTGATATATGACTTCTTCTATATTTATTCCATATTTATCCAACCAGATGCATCATATTGATCAGGAATATCCAGCTCAGTCCATAATATGATATAACTGCTACAAGGTCGTTGACCGTTGTGATAAGTGGTCCGGATGCTACCGCCGGGTCTACATGGATTTTCTTGAAGAACAGTGGGATCAGTGTTCCGACCGCTCCCGAGATTACCATTGCCAGCAGCAGTGAGATTCCGATACATCCGGATACCGCATATGCGAATACGAACGTCTTTCCTTTGAATAATGCAATGTATAGCCCGATCAGTGCAAACGACAGAATTCCCAGGATCGAACCATTCGAGAATGCAATCTTCATTTCCTTAAATACCAGTTCTGCCTTCTGCTTTCCGGTCAGAGACTCATCCATCAGTACACGGATTGTTACAGCCAGTGACTGGGTACCTACGTTACCTGCCATATCCAGGATCAGTGACTGGAAGCACATGATAATTGTAAGCTGGCTTACCACTTCTTCAAACAGACCAACTACAGATGAAACGATCATTCCAAGACCTAATAATACCAGCAACCATGGAAGTCTCTTCTTGATACTCTCCTTTAACGGCTCCTTCAAATCTTCCTCTGCGGTCAGACCGGCGAACTTCGCATAGTCTTCACCCATCTCATCATCGACCAGGTCTACCATGCTCTGGGATGTGATGACTCCTAGGAGCTTGTTGTCATTATCCAGTACCGGAATCGAATCCTCGGAATAATCTTTCAGTCTCTCAATACAGTCATCAATCAGCTCATTACCATATACATATGGATACGATGTTGCGATCAGATCCTCCAGCAGGGATTCTCTTCTCGCAATGATCAGATCTTTCAGATCCATTGCTCCGTAAAATGTATTATCTTCCGTTACCATAAATAACGTAGAAATGTTATCATTCTTTGCCGCCTGGTCTACCAGACTGCTCATTGCCTGCTTCACCGTCAGATTCTCACGGATCATGATGCAGTTCGTCGTCATTCTGCTTCCGATCTCATCCTCATCAAAGGAAGCGATGATTGCCATATCCTTTCTGGCATCGTCATCCATTAATTCTATCAGAAGATTCTTCTTCTCCTTTGGCATCATCTGCAGAACATCTACTACAGCATCTGTCTCCATCGCAGACAGGATTGCTGCTGCTTTCTTGATATCCATCTCATCCAGATATTCGGCTGCTGCCTGTTCATCAATATGCTCAAAGATGTCTGAAAGTATGTCCAGATCCAGAATTCTACAGATTTTTCTTCTTTCGGAGATCTTCAGCTGCGGAAATACTTCAGCAAGGTCATTCGCATGATAATCTTCCAGTCTGCTTCTCATAATCCCCGGTGATGTATTGCTTCTGATGATTTCCAGTATTTCAACTGTGTAATCTTTATTTTCCATACCTTTACCTCCTATCCTTTTTCCTCACGTGAAATATAACCGTGGCACAGATTGCCCGGTTTTCTTCACCACAAATACACTGCAGGATATGTAACGACCATATCCTCCATCAACGACTGCTACTATTCACTTGTCATACTCATTGGGAAATAGGATAAGAAATAAAAGAAATCTATAATGTATATCGCAGTGATACTTACATCCAACAGAACCGACTGTTGCTTAATAAACTTTTTTGTTCCCATCCTATGCTGCTACTTCGCCCATGACTATCGCAACCGTCCATTCTGTTCACCTGCCTTTTTCTTTGAATTTTATTATTTATTTTCTAACTATTTTGTGCGGCATATAACTGCCCGCAACATATTATAAACGCTCAGAATATGAATTTCAAGCTTTTCCCCGATACTTTTCCTTAATCTAACATAATGTTTCCGGAGATTTTACTTTTCCGGAATTGTACATAAATATAAACATCTCAGTTCCCGGTTTTTGCAAATTGCTTCCTATGTTATACTGAATTGTTGTTTTTATAGATTAGAGGAATACAAAAGAGAGAGAGGGTAAAATCAACATATGAACTCATTAAAACCAATGTTACTGACTTCACTGAAATCTTACGACCGTTCCCAGTTTGTAAAAGATGTGACCGCAGGAATCATTGTCGCAATCATTGCACTTCCGCTGTCCATAGCACTTGCACTTGCATCTGGTGTCGGACCGGAAGCCGGAATCTTCACTGCGATTGTTGCAGGATTTGTCATCTCTGCACTTGGCGGAAGCAGTGTCCAGATTGCCGGACCTACTGCTGCATTTGCAACTATCGTTGCAGGTATCGTTGCAAAAGACGGGTTAGACGGACTTGTGATTTCAACCATCCTTGCAGGTATCTTTCTGATCCTGATGGGATTCTGCCATTTTGGAAGCCTGATCAAATTCATTCCATATACGATCACAACGGGCTTCACTTCAGGAATTGCAGTTACGATCGTGATTGGGCAATTGAAAGATTTCTTCGGCATAACTTATCCCGACGGAGTAAAACCAATCGAAACGACCGAAAAATTCAAAGCATTTGCAGAAAATATCTCTACGATAAATACAGATGCCTTAATCGTCGGAATCGTAAGTCTCGCGATCCTGATTATCTCACCGATGCTCTTAAAGAGAATTCCGGGATCGCTGATCGCCGTTATTGCCGGAATCCTGATGGTACAATTCCTGCCGCTTAAGATCTCCACGATTGGGAATCTTTACACGATCAGCAATTCCCTTCCTTCATTCCATCTGCCGGAGGTTAATGTACAGATTGTCCAGAATGCGATTCCAAATGCATTTACCATTGCTGTACTTGCTGCCATCGAATCACTTCTTTCCTGCGTTGTTGCAGACGGAATGATCAACGGGAAGCACCGTTCCGACATGGAACTGGTTGCACAGGGTGCAGGTAATATTGCTTCTGCTTTATTTGGAGGTATCCCTGCCACAGGTGCAATTGCAAGAACTGCTGCCAATATCAAAAACGGCGGACGTACACCCGTTGCCGGAATAGTCCACTCCGTCACACTGGTCATCGTACTTGTTGTCCTGATGCCATTTGCCGGAATGATCCCGATGCCGACTATTGCAGCGATCCTGTTCATCGTTGCCTATAATATGTGCCAGTGGCGTACATTCACCCATCTGGTGCGCACCGCTCCGAAGAGCGACATCATTGTATTGTTCACCACATTCCTTCTGACCATCCTGTTTGATCTGGTGGTTGCGATTGAGATCGGTATGGTACTTGCATGTCTCCTCTTCATCAAACGTATGAGCGAAGAAACTCATGTAGACAGCTGGGTCTATGTAGATGATGACACCCCGGATGTTGATGAACAACTGAAGGAACTGCCATTGCAGATCCGTGTCTACGAAATCACCGGACCATTATTCTTCGGCGCTGCAGATGCAATCGAACACATTGTTGTCAAAGACTTTACACGCTGTCTGGTTCTTCGTATGCGAAGTGTTCCTGCAATTGACAGTACTGCTATGAACGCATTATTCAATCTTACAAAGGTATGTGAAAATAAAGGAATTACGCTGGTATTCTCGCATGTAAATAAACAGCCTCTGAATGTTATGAAAAAATCCGGATTCGTAGATTTGGTTGGACGTGAGAATTTCTGTCCAAATATATCAGCCGCGCTTAAACATGCGGAAGAGTTAATTCAGTAGTAGATAGAATCTACAGGTATACAAAAAGGGCGTGTGTG
>UMLM01050306.1_pt1 | contig 70579 bp, 69 predicted proteins | sample 1966571 | NCBI WGS metagenome assembly UMLM01 (sample SAMEA4836203, study PRJEB28245) | human gut metagenome | biome: gut microbiome; material: fecal sample | place: Denmark | collected 2008 | reverse complement strand
GCTGGATACGTGGGTTCGATTCCCATCACCCGCTTTTTTGTTACCCTTTTTTGTTTGTCCACTAAGTATTTCATAATGCATTTAAACTGTTATACAGCTGCTTTTACACATACCTATACACAAAACAAAAGCCGATACACCGTGTCTCCACGAAATGTATCGGCTTTTATTATGCGCTAGATAAAATATGTATTCCCTAATAATGTCTGACTAGAATAAATCTACACGACCTGAAAACTTATCATTTATAACATAGTATGCAGAATACTCTTCCGGCTTGATGTAGATGTTAAGCTTTCTGATGAAGCCTGCCTTGTGTCCCTCAGCAACGAACTGAGCCTTAACACGCTCCTCGACAGCTGCTGTATCAACCTCGCTGTTCTGGTACTGAACAATAATTTCCGGCTTTACCGGCTCCTTCTTTGCAGGTTTTGCCTCTTTAGCTGTCTTTGCAGCTTTTGCTGCCTTTGCTGTTGTCTTCTTAACAGTGTCCTTTACATCAGCCTTAACCTCAGCGGCCTTCTCAGCAACCTTCTCAGTTGTCTTTTCAACAGCCTTCTCAACCTTCTCGGTTGTCTTCTCTACGGCTTTTTCTACCTCAGCCTTTACATCGGCTTTTGCATCAGCCTTAGGCTCTGAAACCGGCTGTGCCACTGTTTCCTCTTTTTTTACTTCAACCGGCTTTACTGCCTGCTTAACTGTCTTTGAGTTATTCTTTTTACGCATACTATTTTCCTCCTCATGCTCATTATTCACATACTAAAAAATTTTCAATTGCAACTAAAGCTTCCTGCTCATCATCACCCTTTGTAACAATATCAACAGACATTCCATCTGAAGGATTAAATGCCATAATACCCATGATGCTTTTTGCATTGATTTTGCGATTGTCACTCTCCAATGTAATCTCACTATCGAACTTGCATGCCACTTGAACAAGCTCTGCGATTGGATTATCATGACCTTCACATACTTTTGTAACGACAATACTCTTCTTACTCATACGTTCTCCTTAAACAAAAAGTATTAAACCTGTTTCATACTTATTTAATATATCCCAATTGTAACCGCTTTTCAATCCTTATGAAAATTTCTGTTAAACTTTACCTAAGGAGCTTACATTTAATGTCACAAAATCGGCATTATTACAACATTATTCTGTTTATTTTGTCATGTACGTGATAAAATGCAAGCCACCATTATAAAACATTCTGTCAGCATCCTCATAGCTCATCGATGTTGTTGCGCCATTATCCGGATTATAAATATATAAAGCTCCATTTGAAGAGTATCCTGTCACAAGCACTGCCGACGTATTTCCCGTCATCGCAAATACCGGATTGCCCTGACTGATATAAAAGATAATATCCTCAGAAGACACTCCCTGTAAATCCAGAATTTCCTTGTCCGGCAGGTTGTTTTTGAGCACATCAACAGCACTGCTGCCTGCTCCAATCAGCTCAGACACACTTACCGTAACATCATTGTAGGTAAGCATTGCACTTACTGACTTCACGACACTGTCAGCATCCTTATCGATTTCATTACATGCAATATTCGCAAATGCATTTACTGCATTTTTTCTTGCCCTCATCCATACATACTGCTGGTTTGAGTCAATTACCACTCCCATGCTGTCATTTGCCTGTTTTATGGCATCCGAGATGTTATCAGATGCAAAAATCACATCCCCCTTTGCATAAACATAGAAATGGACTGTATTGTCATCAAACTTTAAATCAACAGCAGTATCATGCGAATTTATAGTCATCTGTGCTGTCAGCTGCTTCAGCTTATCCGGCTTTTTACCACCTGCTATACTAATAGCGCTGACCGTCAGCTTTGTATCGGACTGACTCGTATCAAGAGCTATCTTCTGCTTCGAATCAGCCTCCCGGTTCATAATGGTATCCTGACCGATTTCTGCATACACACCATTGTTTTGCGCAATCAGATCTATCGTTACCGTATATCCATCCACAGAAATTTTCTCGACATAGCCGCCCGAAGGGGTATATGTCTTAAGCTCCGACTGGTCAGATGTATCAAGAATAATAAGGCCATTCATAGGAAATGTCGTGTTTCCGGCTGCATCAGAGACCACATCAGCAGCATTCGCCTGTCCATATATGAAATCCTCACCTATGAAGCCAAGCGGACGCAGATACTGGTCGTCGCCCTTTTTGACCTCAAAGGTCTTGCCACTCTTTAAATCCATCACTTTTATGGTATTTGATGAGTACTGATTTGCAGAATCCACCCATGCAAAGTATCTGTTACTCTCCGATGCGCAGTAAGAGCCTGTAGACAAGCCCTCAACCACCTTCTTTACTGACATCGAGCCTAAATTAATCCTATAGAGACTGTCATCCATCATGAGATAGAATTCATTCTTCTCATTGAGATAAAGCATCTTGCCCATCTCAGCCTTTAGTACCTCATATGATGTCTTAGAAGGAATAAACGCTTCCTCATCTATAGTATGTGCCAGACCGTCATAATGGTACACACCGGTTCCCACCTCTCCCTCGTGGGTGCCTCTGTTCATATATCCGTATACCACAAAATCAATACTGCCCGCTTCGTCTACACTGACAATCTTTATATCGTGATGATTCCAGTTCTCACGCTCATCAATGCCCTCAGCGTCCCTGAAGCTGAATACCTTGATTATCATTCCATTGTTGATATCATAGGAGTATAAATCTCCCTCCTGGACAAAGCATATCACACTGCCTGCTTCATTGGCCCTGTACTCTGCCTCACTGCTTCTGATGCCAAGCATTACGCTGCCTGAATCCGATATAAAGCTGTTTTCACTGTTAAAAATCTGATTCGCCGTTCTCTCATAGTTGAGCACGTACATACGGCTTTCCGTCTGGCGCAGCCTGAAATATTCTCTCACATTGTAATACTCAGTCTCACCCTTACCGTCCACACAGCTCATCACATAGTCTATTGTGACCACATCATAAGAATCGTTTATTTCCTTTAGGGCTATGACAGGATTCGTATACTGTGCAGCGGCCATTGAGCCCCAGGTAATCTGACTCACCGTAGATGTCAGATCCACATGTGCAAGCGTATTTCTGTCACCGGTTGTTGTCTCCATATATGTTGTAAAGAAGGATTTGTCATCCTTTATAAACGTCTCATCATGAAACTTCTTTGCAAACTCAACAACCTTTGCAGCAGCCTTTCCATCGGTCTGCATAATCCTGCTGTAATAATATACATTATCCTGACCGCTTGTGATTGTAAACACCAAAAGATACTCAGTATTTTCATCCATAACATTCGGCATGCTTATGTCCGCCTGAATAGTATTGTCCTTATTAGAAAAAGAAGATATCTCGTCATCGGCCACCAGCCTCTTGCCATCCATGCTTCTGATCTTGTATGATATCCTGTCAACAGCCATGCCATATGTTGAAATGGATAATGAGAGCTTCCTTTCATCCGAAATTGGAATAACGCAATCGCGCATCTTTGTCGGATCCATCTCGGTAGTATATCCATGGAGGGTGTTTATCTTTATTTTATCCAGATTAAATGACATAACCGGCAGCGTTGCATCCGCCTGCTTCGTGGTCATATCCTTATTTCCCTTGTTTGTAGTTATGCAAAATGTAATTAATGCTGCAATAAATACTACTATAAGTACTATCGGCTTTATCACTTTCTTACTCATAAAATCATATCCTTATATCTACCAGAATCTTTGGTACCTTCTGTATCTGCATCTGCGTCTGCAGAGTTCACAGTTAAAAAGTATGCCCGCTATTGTACAGATAAAGCACCTGCTGCTTTGCTCTGAGATAAATCTGCCGGCAATCCTGTCTGCCTCATCGAAAAGACGCTGTCTGTCAGGCACCTCATCATAGATAAAACTGCCCTCATACTCCAGCTCATCCATGCGCTGCTCTACTGCGGACTGTATCATCGCCGTATCAAGCGGATACATATCCTTTATCATCCCCAGGTCCTTTGCAAATGCATCCTCATTTTTATAGTAATCCATAAACGGAAATGTTTTATAAAAAGGTAACATCAAAAAACCTCTTTTTAATCATTATATGCTATATTCAGCTATTAGTTGCATGCTATAACAAACAATGCTGCAATAAAAATGCATGCACCCAGGAATTTCTTTCCCGATACCTTCTCCTTCAGTATCACGCTGGAGCATATCATCATCACAATAATCGTCAAATTAAAAATATACCCTGCATAGCTGCCGGACATTGAAACTGCCCTGCCATAAAAATCATATGCTAACGGGTATGCAATGCCTGCAAGAATCAGGCATATACCATCAACAAATGACATGGATCTGATTTTCTTCATGCCTCCTGTTGCAATAGTAAATATAATAAGCACCAGCGTTCCTATAAACACACACCAGAACGCAATAAAGCCCTTATCCAGCTGTATCTCGCCAAGTGACACCAGAATATGTGCTGCCGATGCACAAACTGCAGCAAGAAGCGCAAACAAAATACCTGTTCCATCCAGATTTAAAATAACCGTTCCAACAATCATGAGTGCAATCGCTATATAATCAAAAGTGTCAGGGGTGTTATGAAACAGAAAAAATCCCGCTGCAAGCGTGATTATATAGCTGCATTTAACTATAGCTGTAACCTGAAATGTGTAGCCCTCATGTATGGATTTAAAAAAACAGATGCCAAAAAGCCCTGTTGCAAGCCCTGCCAGAAGTATAAATATAACGCTCCTTTGGCCGAGTGCAGTCAGGCTGCTTCCCATTATATTATCTTTCCTGTAAAAAAATATAGACGCACATAAAACAATCCCGGCAATGCTTCCCGCCAGCGCCGGGTCTGTCTTTTTAGTTCCAACCTTGGCCAAAATAGGCACACATGCTGCAATAAAGGTTGCAGCACATGCCCATATAATTCCTGTCATATACATTACCTCACCATGTATCTATTACTGTGACTGTGCAGCACTATCTGCAGCTCCTGTTGTACTGCCATCTGCTGTACCCTGACTGGCAGCCCCGCTATCTGCCGCACCTGATGTGCCGCTGTCTGTAGTGCTGTCAGCCATATCTGACTTGACGTAGTCAGAGCTGACATAGCCTGTCTGTCCCTGGAAGATAACCTGTGTCCAGCCATTGTCCTCTGATACAAACTCAAGCTTCACATCCTGTCCTATAACAGTAATTATATTTGCGTTTTTATCAGGCTTCTCTCTCATGTTTACACTGCTTGTAGTGGTGACATAAGTTTTTTCGGTCCCCTCTGTAGTCTGCTGTGGCAGATATATGGCGCCTATCTCTGTACCACTATCGCCGGCACTGTCAGTTTCACTTTCGCTAACTGCATTCTGTTGTACCTTGTCCTGTTCCTTTTTTTTGCCGCCCTTTGAGGTAACGGTAATCACTATTGTAGCAATCAGGGCAATAAGAAAAAGACATATTGCTGCAAAAATCAGTCTGGCGATTATAACATCTTTTCTGTGGCTCGCTTTCATATTATTCTCCTTTTGTATTATCTGTGTTTTGGCTCATTATAGCATAATAATCTAAAAAGAAAAAGGCAGTTAATAGAATGTTTATTGGTAAATTTCTATAAATTACCTTATAATATTTTTAAACTACAGCACATCATATCAGAGGGAGATAAAATCATGGAACAAAAGACACCTTTTAAGGAGCTGACATTCAGTCAGAAAATACAATATATATGGGACTATTACAAAATACCGATATTTCTTATCATTATCGGAATCATAGCAGTCACAACCTTTATTTGCGGCCGGCTTGCGCAGAAAAATACTGTTTTGAGCGTATTATGCGTAAATGCAGAAAACAGCACCACAGAGGACAACGGCGCCGATATTTTCAATGACTTTCTCACAGATAACGGCTATGATTTGTCAAAGGATGAAATTGCCTTAAACAAAAATATCTGTGTCGATGTAGACAAAAGCGGCCTAGACTATCAGAACATGGCAGTCCTCACAGCATACTTTGCTTCTAACGAATACGATATATGCTTTATGGATGATAAGACCTTTGATTATTACGCCAAAAATGTCTGCTTTGAAGATATAAGCAAATATCTGGATAAAGCCGTCCTTGAAAAATATAAGGACAAGCTTACATATGTGACAATAGATGGTAAGGAATATCCTTGTGGTATCAGGCTTTCAGCAGATGACAATGAATTTGTCAAAGCCTCCGGCTTATACTCTTCATGTACTGTCGGAGTGTGCTGTGACTCCTCCCACGATGCTATGGTCAAAAAATTATGCGGCTACATATTACAGTAGCCGCATTTCTATTTCTTCTGCTTTTATCTTATGAATTTCTCCTGTTTTTAAGCTTCAAGATTCCACCTATTGCAAGAAGTACTACACTCAGGCATGAAACAATAAACAAATCAGGAACATAATCCTTTATTACCCAGTATGGTATGCCTCCGACAATAGGCGCAATAACTATGCCCACCGGCAAAAACAGATGCAGAAAAATATTTGCTATCAGGTTTCCGCTATTGTCTGTTCTCCATTTGTGCGACTTGATAATCTCCATCAGCGCAACCAATATAAATGCTGCAAAAACAAGGTCATAGAACAGGTGCGCATCGACATAATCCTTTGGGTCAAGCTCGTCTGTTGCGTATCCCATAAGTGTCATCACAACCTTTGAGGTTACCTTGTTCATCAGATTGTTTGTGACCATATAGTCATTGGTATTTGCGAGGAATACAACACCCACGCCGCTCTCCGGAAGCAGATACATGTCTGCGATATAGTTTTCCGTGAGACCTGTGTGATTGTACACTGTCTCGACATATTTATCCGAACGTACCCAGCCCATACCATAGCCTGTCTCACCTGACTCATCCATAGGAACTGTTACCCGAAACATTGTGCTAAGGCTCTTGTCAGAGAGTATTCCATAGCCGCCACGCAGATACATCTGCAAATATTTTCCCATATCATTTGCGCTGGATGCAATATAGCCCGCCGGTACAGTGGACCACGAATCGCTGAGCGGATACTTCACATCGCTTTCCACCGAAAAACCGAAATAATTGTTGTGGCCTGTAATCAGACCATCCTCCTTCGCTTTTGCATAGGCTGCGCTGCTGTGAGTCATGCCAAGTGGTGTAAAAAATGTCGCTGTCAGATAATCGCTGTAGCTAACACCTGATACTTTTTCCACTATAAGACCAAGTATGTCATAATTGACATTCGCATAGGTATATTCTCCATTTTTGCCAACAATCTTTGCATTTCCCACATGCTGGTACACACCAAGTCCGCTTGTGTGATTGAGCAGCTGTCTTATTGTAATCCTTGTCGCATCCTTTGGATTTTTGAATACCTCAGCTGCATCCAGATAAGGATTTACCGGGCTGTCAATATTCAGATGTCCTCCCTCATACAGCTTCATAATACATGCCGCAGTAAACGACTTGCTGAGTGAACCGGTGATAAACGGTGTGTCAAGGCTCTTGCAATCCCCATATGTACCGGAGAAAAGCACGCCCTCTGCATCTACCACCTCAACAGCCATGCCCGGGATCATGTAATTGTCACAGGCTGCCTTTAAGGTATCCTCTATCTCTGTATATTTCGGCGAATAATTGTTGTTGTCAAGCCTTGGAATCATATCTATCACAAGACCCACTATAATAGCAACCACTATTCCCATCAAAGCTCTCTGTGGTATCAGCCCGATATAATGTGCATAATTGGTATATGTCTTTTTCGCCATATCCTCGGTACCCTTTATCCACACCTTCGGTGTATGTGCATACCAGCCACAGTATACTACCAGTTCAAGAAACAATAGGACTGCCATCCATATCAAAAGCGCAAACACAAAGCCCGTTGAAAAGCTTGTTGCCCCTGCTATTGATGTCAGTATGACAAGCGCTATCGTCCAGAATATAAGTGTCGGAAGCTTCTTTACAAACTTCTCCCAGTCTGTCATGATACGGATATTCCGATTTCTGTAGCCACGCATATGCATGACCTTTTTCTGCAGCTTCTCGGGCATATTGCTTATCTTATATGCCGGATCCCGCTTTATCCGTATTATTCTGTATATGCCAAATATTAAGCAGCAGACTATTATCTCAACTGCCAGTACCATTCTATCAACCACCTTATGTCTTATTTACAGTCATTTGAGACTGTACTTTACATAAAAATTTAGCACATTTTTTGTGCTATGTAAACACAAAATAATATGAATACTGCGGGCCGTATAACAGCTACAAATCAGTTCTGGCCATAGTATGCGTTAGCACCATGCTTACGGTAGAAATGCTTCTCCTTTATGTTGTCCGGGGCCGGCTTCACGTCAGGATTTACTGACTCTGTGAGTCTGGCCATCTTTGCCACTTCCTCAAGGACAACGGCGTTATGCACAGCCTCAGCCGCATCCTTTCCCCAGGCAAACGGTCCGTGATTCTGACAGAGCACAGCCGGTGTGTATACAGGATTGATTTTTCTGTTCTCAAATGTCTCTATGATGACAAGGCCTGTGTTTTTCTCATAGGCTTCGTTGATTTCCTCTGTGGTGAGATTTCTCGCACATGGAATTGAGCCCAGGAAATAGTCTGCGTGAGTGGTGCCGTAGAGCGGAATATCCCTGCCGGCCTGTGCCCAGGCAACTGCCTCAGGTGAGTGCGTATGTACAATTCCTCCGATATCCGGATACTTTTTGTAAAGCTCTAAGTGTGTTGCAGTGTCTGACGAAGGCTTGTATTTTCCCTCTATCTTATTTCCTTCAAGATCCATGACTACCATATCATCAGGGGTGAGCACATCATAATCCACTCCACTTGGCTTGATGACAAAATAGCCTGTTTTCCTGTCAATTCCACTGACATTACCCCATGTATATGTGATAAGCCCTCTTCTTGGGAGCTCCATGTTTGCTTCGTAAACCTGTTTCTTTAATTCTTCAAGCATTTTTTGTTCCTCTCTTATTATTTTTTACTGCTATTACAGTGGAAGAGCTTTTACCATTGCACGCTCTGCCTCAATTGCTGCCTTATATGTATTTATGTACTCATCAAAGCCCTTTACATCATCAGGGTCCGGCTGCATTACTATGCCTTTTTCGCCATTAAATACCCTGTCTGAAAGATATTTTTCCAAAGGCTCTCCATCTGCTTTATTCACCATATAAGCTGCGAGCACTGCCATGCCCCACGGGCCGCCCTCTCCGGCAGTCTCCATTACCGCAACCGGTGCATCCATGGCTGCTGCAAGTATGCTCTGGCCCACACCCTTTGTCTTGAACAGACCACCATGACCGTAAAGTGTGTCTACCTTTACTTTTTCCTCTTTAAAGAGAATATCACAGCCGATTTTTAGTGTTGCAAGACTTGCATAGAGATGTGTGCGCATAAAGTTTGCAAGATTCATCCTTGCATCCGGCTTTCTGGCAAACATAGGTCTGCCCTCGTTGAGTCCGATGACAGGCTCTCCCGAGAAAAGGTTAAAGGCCACAAGGCCGCCACAGTCCTTATCGGCTGTAAGTGCATTGTTGTAGAGCTTTCCATATATGTCATTCATATCTATATCCATGCCAAACAGCTCTGAAAATTCCTTGAATAATCCCACCCATGCATTTAAGTCTGACGTACAGTTGTTGCAGTGCACCATAGCTACCGCATCTCCCGATGGTGTGGTGACCATATCAAGCTCTTCATGAACTGCCTTAAGCGCCTTTTCAAGCACCACCATAGCAAATACAGATGTGCCCGCTGATACATTTCCGGTACGCACTGCAACAGAATTGGTTGCGACCATTCCCGTGCCTGCGTCTCCCTCCGGCGGTGCAAGCAATATACCGCTCTCCAGATTGCCGCTTACATCAAGCCTTTTAGCTCCTTCCTCTGTCAGCGTACCTGCCTTTTCTCCAGCCGTAAGCACCTTTGGCAGAATGTCTCTTATATCCCACGGATATTCTTTTACCTTATCTAATGCTGCAAATTTATCAAGCATTGCCGCATCATAATCCCTGGTCTTCGAATCGATAGGAAACATGCCTGATGCCTCACCGACACCCATGACCTTTTCACCTGTGAGCTGCCAGTGAATATAGCCTGCTAATGTTGTGAAATATGATATCTTTGATACATGCTCTTCTTTATTTAATATAGCCTGATACAGATGCGCTATGCTCCACCTCTGCGGAATATTAAAGCCAAGCACCTCAGTAAGCTCTGCTGCAGCCTCACCTGTGATGGTATTTCTCCATGTCCGAAATGGCACAAGCAGATTATCCTCCTTGTCAAAAGGCAGATAGCCGTGCATCATGCCGGAAATACCGATTGCCGCAAGCTTTTTGATAGTAACTCCATACTTTTCCTTTGCATCCTGCGCCATTTTGCTGTAGCAGTCTGAAATGCCCTCCCAAATCATATCCAGGCTGTATGTCCAGATGCCGTCCACAAGCATGTTTTCCCAATCATGGGCACCTGTGGCTATAGGAGCATGGTCCTCCCCGATAAGCACCGCCTTTATTCTGGTAGAACCGAACTCTATTCCGAGCACAGCCCTGCCGCTTTCAATAACACTTTTTACGTCTGACATAATATACCTCCACCTTGTAATGTAAATTTCTGAATAATTACCTTAAATTATTATACTGTAATTGTACAACGTTTTCCTTCAAAAGTAAACACAAGAAAACATAAATATACATAAATTTTAAAACGTTTTCAAAAGTGTTCAAAAGTGAATATCACTTTTTTTATTAAAATTTCAGATTATATTGATAGAATGTAAAAATTATGTTATGTTATATGTGTTTTGTGTAAACTAAATATGTATAACTGGAGCAAATAGTAAAACAAATTATTTTTACAAACGGAGGTAAACATGAACATTTACTCTATATTGCAGTTATGCGGTGGACTTGCCTTTTTCCTTTTCGGAATGCATGTTATGTCAGGCAGTCTTGAGAAGCTCGCAGGAGGCAATCTCCAAAAGATACTTAAGGAGGTAACCTCAAACCCTATCAAGAGCTTATTTTTTGGAGCAATAGTCACTATTGCAATCCAATCCTCATCCGCACTTACTGTTATGCTTGTCGGACTCGTAAACTCCGGCATCATGGAGCTTGCCCAGACTGTTGGTGTCATCATGGGTTCCAACATCGGAACCACTCTCACCGCATGGATTCTTAGTCTTTCAGGTATCGAAAGTGACAATCTGTTCATCTCGATGTTAAAGCCTGAGAACTTCTCCCCTGTCATCGCGCTTATCGGTGTGATTATGATTATGGGAAGCAAGAAGGAAAAGCACAAGGACGTTGGAATCATCATGGCAGGTTTTGCCGTACTCATGTATGGTATGCAGCTCATGAGCGGCGCTGTATCACCGCTCGCAGATATGCCTGAATTTACCGGACTGCTCACCACATTTAACAATCCATTCCTCGGAGTGCTTGTAGGTGCTGTATTTACCGGAGTCATCCAGTCATCTGCCGCATCAGTTGGCGTGCTGCAGGCTTTAGCCATGACAGGCGCTATCTCATATAGCATGGCTATCCCGATCATCATGGGTCAGAACATCGGTACATGCGTGACTGCACTGCTTTCGTCAATCGGCGTAAACAAAAACGCCAAGAGAGTATCCATCATCCACATCAGCTTCAATCTGTTTGGTACAGCAATTGGACTTGTAGTATACTGTATCGCACGTTATGCTGTTGATCTGGCATTATTTAATGACAGCATCTCTCCTGTAATGATTGCGGTATTCCACTCAATCTTCAATATTGCTACCACTATTATCCTTCTGCCATTTAGCAATACTCTTGTAAAGATTGCTAAGAAGCTTGTCACAACTGACAACGCAGACGGACAGGTTGTACTCGACGAGAGACTTTTACTCTCACCTGGACTTGCTGTCAAAGAATGTCTTGAGAAAACAAACGAGATGGCTGAGCTTGCAAGAGACAGCTTCAAGAATGCTTTAGACCTCTTTGACAATTACTCAGATTCAAAGTTTGATGATATTGAAGTCATGGAAGAGCGACTTGATTACTTAGAGGATCAGCTTGACACCTTCCTCATTCACTTATCCGGAAAGGATGTTTCTGAGGACGGCAACAACGAGATTTCAAAGATGCTTCATGCAATCAATGACTTCGAGAGAATCGGAGATCATGCGATAAATATGGCAAAGCTTGCCAAGCAGATTAATGACAACAATCTTGAGTTTTCAAAGAACGCAAGAAAAGAGCTCACGGTGCTCAACAATGCTCTGCGCGAGATTCTCACTCTCACTGTAGAGGCATTTAGCAAAAACGATTTGACAGAGGCAGTCAAGGTTGAGCCTCTTGAGCAGGTTATTGACGATCTCACCAAGGAGATTAGAAATTATCATATCGAGCGTCTTCAGAAGGGCAAATGTGACAGCAGACTCGGCGTATTCCTCACAGATTACATCACAAACTGTGAGAGAGCTTCTGATCACTGCTCAAACATTGCTGTATGCCTGATTCAGACACACAACTCATCATTCGAGACACATGATTATCTCAATGAGCTTAAGGCCGGACAGGAGCCTGCATTTGTAGGTCAGTTCACCATGTATCAGGACAAATATCATCTTGATGAGGATTATAAAAAAGCAAAGAGTAAAAAATCATCGAAATAATATAACGTAATTAAAAAGCAGGATTTCTGATCAATTTCAGAATCCTGCTTTTTTATCATCGTCTGGATATGAAATGCTTCACAATCGTATAAAGCACTATGATGCATGCAAACACATATCCCATCACACCAAGCGCCGGTATGCCAAGTATCTTAGGTGTCATATCTGTGGTACACACTATGCTTGAGCTGATTAGAAGTGCCATAACCCATAAGCCCATGACGATATTTCTCACCAGCCTGTGTAAAAGCCTCGCAAGCTCATCAGAAGCATGCATGTCAAGATTTATGCGTGTCTGCCCTCTTTGATATTCCTCGAGTATCTGCGCCATTCTCTCCGGCAGCTCCACCATGCGGTGAGCTGATTTGTATGCTGTCTTCCCGGCTTTTTTAAGCTCGCCCTTCAAATCAAAATTCTTAAGCATCTCCTGCTTAATCCTTGCAGAAGCAATCCCAACCATGTTGATGCCCGGTGCAATATCCGCAAGCACACCCTCTATCTGAGTGATGCCCCTCGCAAGCATTGTAAAACCGTGCGGCATAACAATGCGGTTGTTCTTCATTACCTCCAAAAGCTCCTGAATAAACTCTGCGACATCTACCTGTCCCATATCCAGACTGCCATATTTATTTATGATTATTTTGATATCCTTGTACAGCTTTGCCCTGTCAGGCTCACCCTTAAAGTCACCAATTGCAAGCACCGCATCCTCTATCATGCCGATATCGTTCATGGCGATGCCGTAAACAGCATTGCTCAGTTCCTTTTTGTCATGCTCAGAAAGCCTTCCCATCATGCCCATATCAATCCAGACAATTTTGCCATCCCTTATCTTTACATTGCCCAGATGCGGGTCCGCATGGAAGAAGCCATCCTCTATCACCTGCCTGATATAGTTGTCAATCAGCTTACTGCCTATCTCCTCAAGATCATAGCCATCCTTTAAAAGCCCCTCCTTGTCATCGATATTAAAGCCATTTATATACTCCATGACAAGTACATGTGATGTGGTATACTTGCGGTAAAGCTTTGGTGTGGCGACAAATGCAACATCCCTGTTATTGCCGGCAAACTCCTCAATATTGGATGCCTCAAGCAGGAAATTCATCTCCTCCTGTGCCACCGCCCACATTTCATCAAGCACCATATCAAAATCCACAATGCCCTTTATAGAGATGGGCGGCACAAGCTTAACCGCCTTGTGAAGCAGCGCCATGTCCTTTGACATCACCTCGTGAATGCCCTTCCTTTGCACCTTCACAACCACCTGCTCACCGGTTTTAAGTGTGGCCCTGTGCACCTGCGCTATAGAAGCTGCCCCAAGAGGCTTTTTATCTATTGAAGCAAAGACATCCTTCCATGAATAGCCAAATGAAGCATCTATGACAGCCTCCACCTGCTCAAACGGCATCGGCTCCACATCTGAGCATAGCTTCATAAGCTCCTCGCAATATTCCTTTGGCAGAATATCCGAGTGAAGCGACATTATCTGTCCAAGCTTAATATAGGTAGGTCCCAGCTCCTGCAATATAAGTCTGAATTTTTCGGGTGTAAGTCCATGCGTGAGCTTGTACTTCTTAAGTACCGCTGTCATCTCCTTCAGGCGGCTATCCATACTAGTTCACGCTTTCCTCTTTATCGTCCTCAGCTTCTATTTTTATATCCGCTGTCTGTGATTCTCCACCGGAAGCACTTTTTCCATCGGCTGAAGTATCTGTTACAATGTCCTCATCCTCGAAAACGCTTTCATCAGCTTCTTGATCCACGTCAGCCTCATCCATCTGTGCAAGCTTGCTCTTTAAAGCCTGTATCTGTTCAGGTGTCATCTTGTCCAAAAGCTCCTCGAGCTCCTCCGGTGACTGTGGCTTAACAGATACATTTACATTTTTCTTTACTGTGTCCTTGATATTGTGCTTAAGCTCCTGATTGAGCACCTTGCCCTGCTCGACAGTCAGCTCACCTCTCTTGACCATCTCATCAAGCACTTCCTTTGATTTCTCAGCAGTCACTGCCACTGTTCCTATTCCTGCAAGTAAAATCTTCTTTAATCCGTCTGTAAGTCTTTCCATGGTAAAATCCTCCGTTTCCTGTTATTTAAAATTGATTGCCGTAATCTGACTACACCTTTAATCATCATAATAGAGAAGCAATCCTTGGCACAAAAATGATAAGTCCAACTATCGCAGCCATTATTGCTGCCACAAGCACTGCTCCTGCTGCCGTGTCCTTAGCCACCTTGGCAAGCGGCTTTCGCTCTGTCGTTACCAAATCTACAACTGACTCAATCGCAGTGTTGACCAGCTCCAGGGCTATCACCAGTCCAAACAGCGTCATGCAAATGCACCACTCAGTCGGTGTTATCCCAAGTACCGCTCCTGCTATCACTACAAGTATCGCGACAGTGCAGTGTATCTTGATATTGCGCTCATTTCTGATGCATGTAAATATGCCCTCGAAGGCATAGCCGAAGCTTTTGTACAGAGGTGGTTTCTTTGCTTTTTTCATGTTGATACCTCTCGTGATTTAATCTTGGAATTAGTTTTGATGCCTTTTACTATGGTACTATTGTATAACTTTTTGGTTCAAAATAAAAGAGGATTGTGCAATATTGTTCAAAAAAACAGAAGTTACTGACATTTTAAATAATTTTATTACAAACACTTTGCCGGCACTTTAAATATTCCTTATTGACATTACGAATTTATCGTACTAACCTAAACACGTAAAATATACAGTTATAAAGGTAATCATATATGACAAATTTACATTCAGATAAAATAAAAACAGCAAACCTGCATACTACAACCAATCATATTTATACAAATACTCAGCTTCGAAAGCTTTTGGTTCCGATTATAATAGAGCAGCTATTGGCCTCTCTTATGGGAACTGTGGATACAATGATGGTCAGCAATGTAGGTTCTGCCGCTATCTCAGCGGTCTCGCTTGTGGACTCAATCAATATCCTTGTCATACAGGCACTTTCAGCGCTTGCCGCCGGTGGTGCGATTCTCTGTTCACAGTATCTGGGAAGTCACAATACAAAAGGTGCTCGCCATGCTGCAAGACAGGTATTTTTTGTCATGGCATTTCTGTCTGTACTTTTATCTGCTTTTTGTCTGATAACAAGAAAGTCACTGCTTCGTGCCATATTTGGCGCTGTTGAAGCTGATGTAATGAGGAACTCACAGGTTTATTTCTTTTTTACATTGCTGTCATTTCCTTTTATAGGTCTCTATGATGCCGGCGCGTCCATTATGCGCGCACAGAATAACAGTCGCAATCCTATGGTCATATCTGTTATTTCAAATTTTATGAATATCGGCGGCAACGCTATTCTGATTTTCGGCTTCGGTATGGGTGTTGAGGGAGCTGCTATTTCCACTCTCGTATCCCGAATATTCTGCGCGATTGTCGTTATCATTCAGCTTCGAAGGGAAAATGAACCGATTTTCATAAAGAACTATATGTCTATACGCCCTGAGTGGGGCCTGATTAAAAAAATCCTGCTCATCGGTATCCCATCAGGAATCGAAAACAGCATGTTCCAGTTTGGAAAGCTGGCTATCCAGTCTACTGTATCCACTCTTGGAACCGTGGCTATCGCTGCCCAGGCCATGACCAATATCCTCGAAAACTTAAATGGTATTGCCGCTATCGGAATAGGAATAGGTCTTATGACTGTTGTAGGACAGTGTCTGGGTGCCGGCAGAAAGGATGAAGCTGTCTACTATATCAAAAAACTGTCACTGGTGTCTGAGGTCGTAATCATTGCCAGCTGTCTGATTATTTTCATACTCACAAAGCCCATTACAATGCTTGCCGGAATGGAACCTGCCAGTGCACGGCTCTGCTTTGAGATGGTTACCTTTATCACAATTACCAAGCCAATCTGCTGGGTACCATCCTTCATCCCGCCATATGGACTGCGTGCCGCAGGCGATGTGAAATTCTCCATGATTGTATCCTGCTGCACAATGTGGCTTTGCCGTGTAAGTCTGTGCATATACCTCTGCCGTGTATGGGGCTTTGGTCCGATTGCAGTGTGGATTGGCATGGCTTGTGACTGGACGCTTCGTTCTATTATATTTACTGCCAGATTCCACTCAAGAAAATGGCTGAATCATCATGTGATTGATTGATAATAACAAGCTATACTATGCTCTATTTACAAATCTGTATAATATAAGTAAAGGAAAAACATGAAAAACTATCAACCGGACTATTACAACAATTTCAAATGTATTGCTGACAAATGCAGTATCACATGCTGTCAGGAGTGGAAAATTGCAGTAGATGACGCTACAAACCGCAAATGGAAGAAGCTTTCCCCTCCGGATACTTTATCTACAGCCCCTTTTTCTGCTGATAAAGTGTCTGGAAAAAGTGACAATCTAAGCTCTTACACATGCCATAAGGATGGCAGTCTGGTTATTAAACTGGACGAAAAACATCGGTGTCCGTTTCTTTCAAAGGATAAGCTATGTCATCTTGTAATGACATACTCAGACGAAGTGCTTTCAGAGACATGTGCACTGTTTCCCAGAGAAATCCACCGGTTTTCAACACATGAGGAACGAAAACTCATGCCGTGCTGTCCGGCAGTTATCGACCTGTGGTGCGAAAAACCTGTCACATTTCCTGTAATATCCGAGACCCGGAATAATTTATCTACGGCATTTTTAATCCGTGATAATCTGATTAAACTGATATCTGACCAAGGGCTTTCAGTGGAGCAGACTTTACTTGATGGGCTTTACATTTTATTGGAATTATATAAAAACCAGCCAATCACCAATGCACATATACAGGAATATTTTTCCAGACATACGCTTAATGAACTGAATACCGCCATGGAAGATATCCATATCCCAGACGAAGATACATTTATCGAATGCAATGAGCTGCTTCAGGATTTATCAGTAAATTATCGTAAAGAGGGTTTATACACAGCCTTTCTTCAGCCTGTACTGACCGAGGCTTGTAGATACTCCAATATTTATTCACAGTCAGACAATAATTCCATAAGCCGCACCTTGCAAACATCGCAGAAACAATTTTGCTCAATGCTCACAGATTATGACATTGTTTTTCGCAATTATCTGGCAAACGAGCTGTTTTCCGACCTGATATCGCCTGAAGCAGCATCCACTAAAAAGATTATTGAACACATGATTATCAAAATGCAGTGGATTATGATTGAATACACTGCTATACGTCAAAGTCTTTTCTTGTGGTACAGTCACAATGCCAATAGTCCGTTGACATATGAAACCATCAGAGAGCATATTGTCATCATCTCACGCATGACAGGATATGATGATGATGACATACGCGAATATCTGGAAAACAGCTTTGCAGAGCTCATATGGGATTGGGGCTACGCCGCACTCATTATGGGAATTAGAAAATAATTACAAAGGAGATTTTTACTATGAGAGAAACAATTTTAGGCAATAATATACGAAAGGTTCCTTCAGTTGCAGTTGGATGCATGCGCCTTTCTGAAAAATCAAAGGATGAGATGAATCATTTTATTCATGCTGCGCTGGAACAGGGCGCATATTTCTTTGATCACGCTGATATCTACGGTGGCGGTATGAGTGAGAGCGTATTCGGCGAAGCAATTGCAGACGATCCATCCATAAAGCGTGAAGATATTTACCTGCAGTCAAAATGTGGCATCCGCCAAGGCTTCTATGATCTCTCAAAGGAGCATATTCTAAAATCTGTCGATGGTATTTTAAAAAGGCTTCATACAGATTATCTTGATCTTCTGCTGCTTCATCGTCCGGATGCACTCGTAGAACCGGAAGAGGTTGCCGCTGCATTTGATGTTCTTTTTGAAAGCGGAAAGGTTCGCCATTTTGGAATTTCAAACCATAAGCCGATGCAGATTGAACTGCTACAGAAATATGTCCGCCAACCACTCGTTGTCAATCAGGTTCAGTTCAGCATTCCTGTTTCCAATCTCGTTGCAAATGGTATGGAAGTCAATATGGAAACACCCGGTTCAATTGATCACGACGGAAGTCTGCTCGACTACTGCCGCCTCCACAACATTACTCTTCAGGCATGGTCTCCGTTTCAGATGCCGGCATGGAAAGGCTGTTTTCTCGGAAGCGACGAATACCCGGAACTGAATAAAAAACTTCATGTGATAGCCGAAAAATACAATGTCAGCGATACTACTATTGCGGCCGCATGGATTTTACGCCATCCGGCAAATATGCAGATTGTTACCGGAACTTCAAGCGAAAGCCGCCTGAAGGAAATTATCGCGGCATGCAATATTACTCTGACTCGCGAGGAATGGTATGAGCTGTACCTGGCGGCAGGTCATATACTTCCGTAGAAATTATCAGCATTATTTTTCAAAGTGCTGATAATCCTTGGAATGCGTCCAATCGCCTCCCCACTCAAAGCCATGCTCCGTAAACAGCTTATAGCATAAATCATCATGATCAATCTTGTGCGAAAAATCCCTGCTCCGGTCAACATAATCTGCGGCATTTGCAGGCTCAATCGAAAGCTCCCCATCGACTGTTTTGACATAAGGATTGTATAGAGTATTGATATCCACCGCCATTCCCATTCCATGCTTCGATATCTTTGTAGTGTGGGAGATGAATCTGAAATTGAAGGCCGATGAATTATTGTCGCTCATAGATGCCTCATCATCTGCATCGTATTCATCAACAAGTCTGACTTTTTCTATTTGATATCCGGACTCATAGAGCTCCTTAAATATTTCAAGTACATCATCTGCGATATCTTTATTTACAACCAGCTCACCTTCATGCACCTGATTGTCAAAGCCCACGTGTAGTACATGTATATATCGCAGATTTTCTCTGGGGAGTGTACAATCTGCCTTGTAGGATTTGCCCTGCATTTTTTCAAAAATATTATCAGGAATTTCGGATATATAAAATTGCTCTTTATTATTCTCATAGGTCGTATCCAGAATATCTGCTTCAGATGTATTCGTGTCAGCTACACTCGTATCAGATATACTTGTGTCAGATATACTTGTGTCAGATATACTTGTGTCTGGTATATCTTCACATGTATTTTCTGATACATTCGTAGACGATTTATCATTAGACTCTTTCTTATGATTTTTAATGAATTCTCTGCCCGCAAGTGTGACGATAAGCAGCGATGCCACGGCTGTGATTATTATGTTTGTGTGTTTTTTCATATTAGCTTTTGCCTTTCATATTGTTCGAAGCATTTCTAAGCTCTATTGTAATAATGATAGTTTTTATTTACAATAGGCATTGTTAACAAACGTTAGTGAACCATTTTGGGATTATAGGTGGTAACTGTGAAGATACCCAGGATTATTATAAAATTACAAATGTGTTGCTGGTAAATCCTGTTGCAGCCTCTCATATATTTTCTGTATATCTGGTTGGGTTGGAGTAAATTTTATTCCTCTTTTCAGCATTCCCAAAACTTTTCTTGCTTTTTGTTTAATTTCTTTTGCAGCATGTTCACTGGTTAAACGAAGATGATTACCTGCTATAGTGTATTCCCGTTCTATATATTTTTCTGAAATCGGAAACATATCCTGTATCAGAAAAGCGCTTTCATGACTATCATCAAGTTTCACAATGTGAATTATATCACACGTTCTTCCTTTACCGGTTCTTTTACTTACTATTTTCTTATACTTATCAATCCGACTTGAAAGAGGAATCATCCAATATATTCCATTATAATTGCTATCTTCAAAACAATAGTAGTGTGGTCTATTTTGTTTTTTATTTCCTTTCAAATATGGATCCGACATATCCGAAAAAAAGCTATCTTTGATAATATAAAAACCATTCCTTATCATTTGTTAATCTCCACAAAAAAAGTCTCTTGCACTACTGCAAAAGACTTTTTCAACCCGACCATTTATATACCACATATCGGTCAGTGGTAAACTTTCAACCCGACCATTTATATACCACATATCGGTCAGTGGTAAACTTTCATCTATATCCTAACAATTCCAGCCAAAAAAGTCAACCAATCTTCAATTTATCTTTAATAATTTCCATTGTCACCTTACTGCAAAGTTTTCCTCCAAACTCACCAGCTTTCTTTAAAATCTCCAATTCTTCCTTCACGCAATCCTCATACACAGCCTTTGGTAGATTTTGAGCAACATGCTTCATATGTTTCAATTCAAATTTCTCCGGTAAAATTCCATTATCAACAAGCTTATGATAGCACTTCATAACCCTTGCATCTGTTACAATCATGCGTATATACTCTTCTGCCTCTGCTTTTTCGTTCAATTTATTCGGATCTTCAAGTTTCCTTTTATGATTCTTCTTCTGCGTTTCCTTGAACTCTGGATTTACATATTTTAATATATGCGGACCTCTCTCCTGCTCCAGTGCAGTCTGATTCTTTATGACGATTCCCTCTTGCTGCGTGCCATATGCCGGGTCATTGGCAAAGCTGAGACAATGGCTCCAACTCATAAATGGTCCATAGTATAATTCATGCGGATAACAAAAATCATATTTTTCAGCAAATTTTTTAACAAAATCCTGTGAGAGCCATCTGCCTGAAACTGTATCATACACACTAAATAAATACCATTTGTTATAATTAGACTCGTCATAAATGACCGTATGGCTCACAAGCCACTCTCCAAAAAATATATAATTCGGATATTTAATAAATGGCTCCATATCCAGACTCTTAACATAAGTCAAAAAACCTCTCAACTGATTGCTGAAATCAAGTTCATTTTTACTGCTAAAACATCTCAGTCTATCCAGCTTTTTATCATAATATATACTTGAATTGGCCCCATCTATTTTCTCAGTGATACTGATTATATCTCCCTGTATAAATGCATCCGTATTTTTTTCAAGTGTCAGTGTATCATCGACAACCACGTCTTGTGTCCTTAGTCTTTGAATCTCAATATAATGTTTCATTTTACTCCCCTCTATTCATCCGCATATATAACCATTGGTTACCAAAACAATATCATATCCAATGGTTATTGTCAACATGAACATTGAAAAAAACGAAATTATAATTTATAATTTTTTATGATTACATTTAAGAACTTGAATATTGATTTTTTTAAAGGAGCTTCCCTATGAAATTTCAACCTGAAAGATTAATCCAACTCAGAAATACACTAAATATAAATAAAGCAGAAGCTGCACGCCGCCTTAATATTTCGCCAATGGTATATGGCCGCTATGAAAATGGACAACGTGACCCTTCTTATCCTACAGTCTGTTTCATTGCGCATACATTTAATTGCAACGTAGATTTTCTTTACGGAATATCTGATAAGACAGATCCTGATTACATTATTGTTTCTTCATCCGATGACCCTGAGCTTTATTCCCTCATCAAAATGATCAAACAGGACAGCAATGTAGAAGGCAGAATACTTACATATGCACGCAAGCTGCTAGAAAAATAAATATCCATGCCAATCAAAAAGAGCGATGTATATAAACTATATCGCCCTTTTATCTGATAATCATTATTCATTTTCATCTCATGAATAAAATAATTTGTTTAATTATTTGCTAAATTTCATGAACTGCCACATTGTTTACAGTTTCAAAATCAATCTCTTTCCACCCTTTCCCAAATAACCCTCCATTTACATTTCAGTTTGACAACTTCCAGCTCGACAAGCTGGGAGTTTATTTATTCATCTGCTTGTTAAATAATGAACCTACCAGCATACCGATTGTAGAGATTATCGTACCAGCTACAACCATTCCCCAAGCTGGGGCATTCAGCTTGTCGAAAGTAATGTTGTTTGCCATTTTGAATGTTCCGTATTCAGCAAGCATATACATTACTCCAAAGAAAAGGGTAATTGCCCATTTCCCTTTTCCCCAAAAATCATTTTTACCAATAATAATGGATACCACAAATGTCGTTATAGGAAGAATAATCCAAAGGAACATTAAACTATAGCCCATAGCATCACTTCCACTTGTAAAGAACCAAAATACAATCATGGCAACTGCCCAAATCAGCAGATAGGACAGCATAGTGATGATTTTATTTCTATTGGTGTTGCTTCTTACAACATTTGTACTTTCTTCGAGATAATCATAATATGTATTCATTTTTTGTTCTCCCTTCAATAAATAGTCAAGGGAAGCCTCGTAGTAATCACTCATTTTAATGACACTGATGATATCTGGATAGGATTTTTCATTTTCCCAATTTGAGATGGTCTGACGACTCACTCCCAATAATTCAGCAACCTGTTCTTGTGTCATCTTTTTTTTAAGCCTGGCAGCCTTTATTTTACTTCCGATATCATACTCCATGTCACTGCACCTCCCTTGTACTTTATTATAGGAAAACCACCCTTCATAGTCTATCAAACGGCTTTGACATCACAGAAAATACATGTCAAAATGCTTTGACATATCTCTACAAACTTCAAGTTTTCTTTATTGTAGCACTGTTTAAAAAGTGATACAACATATAAGAAGGACAGGGCTTAATAAATGATGTTTTCAACAGACACTTATAGCAAACCATTGTATATTTTTAAATCTTCATCCTTAAACACATTAAAGATTACCTTTTTGATTCTGCTGTCTTTGTCAAGATACTGCTTTACAGTGTTCGTCGCAATCTCGGCAGCCCGTTGCTGCGGAAAACGGAATACTCCTGTAGACAAACAACAAAATGCAATTGATTCTGCACCTGTATCAGCAGCAAGTCTTAGACACTCTCTGTAACAGCTTGCGAGCAGTTCTTCATCTTTTTTTGTGACTTTCCACTGTATAATTGGACCTACTGTATGAAGAATATATTTTGCCGGAAGGTTATATCCTGATGTAATCTTTGCTTTTCCAGTTTCCTCTTCATGTCCCTGCTTTGTCATAATCTCATGCATTTTCAAACGCAGTTCAACTCCTGCATAAGTATGGATAAAATTATCAATGCAGGCATGCATTGGCGAAAAGCAACCAAGCATCTGTGAATTGCACGCATTTACGATTGCGTCACATTTCAAAGTGGTTATATCGCCCTGCCAGATATATAATCTCGAATCGGATTTTACAGGTGCAAGCGTGTCAATATCTGTGATTCCACGCTCCTTATTTCTTTCCTTAAGATATTCGTCCTGTATTTTTAAAAATTCTCCGCTGACCGGTCTTGGCGGTCTGATATTCATAAGTGAGCGGAGCAGATTCTCCTGTCCCTGCTTATCAGTGGGAATACTCTGTCTGACAAACCTTATTTCTTCTTTTAAAAGATACTGAATCAGATATTCTCTTCGTTCGTCCTGTGTCATAATACCTGCCCCCTTATATCTGTAATTGCTCTTTCCATGTCGCCCCCAATACCGATTGCACGTTTTTCGAAGCTTTCCGGAACCACTGCCTCATCCATATTCAGACGTATCAGACTGTAAGAGCTATTCTCCCGCACCATTTTTTCAAAAGGAAATCGTATAATAATCGGAGTGTTAAATCCAACTCCAAGTTCCAGAAGAACAACTTTTTTATTCTTATTTTGTTCCAGAAAATCCGCATATCTGTCAGCTGCCTCATGCCATGCTTCATCTTCCACAAAATAGTTATCACAACGGAGATTCATCTCCATTCTGCCTCCACATACTGGGCATTTCGGCACAAGTTCTGATGGAATCAGGCATTCTTTCCTTGCTTCATCCATCTTTCTAAACACTTCTTGTGCATCGTAGGTCTTTGGATGACAGGCTTTCTGACACTGTATTTTTCCATAATCTCCCTGCGTTGCAAATATTCTGTTTTCATCAAATCCCGCTTTGTAAAACTGATGGTCCACATTAGTAGTCAGTACAAAATATTCTTTCCTTTTTACAATATCATAAAGTGCTTTATAAAGTGGTAATGCAGGCAGATCAAACCGGTTAAGCAAAGCTGCTTTAGACCAATAACCCCACTTTGCCTCTTCCGATGGGAAAGGATAAAAACCGGCAGCATACATATCTGTCATGTAGCGACTGCCATATTTTTCTATAAATTCCGCAAAATTATCTGTAAATCTTTTACCACCCATGCTTATTCCGGCAGCTGTTGATGCACCAGCTCCCGCTCCAATCAGTATGCAATCGGCATTTTTTATATATTCCGCCGCCCTGTCAATCCTATATTCATATGTATCCTTTTGAAATATATAATCATTTGCAGGAGTACCACATAAAAAATTTCGCCAGTCAACATGTCCTTTTCTGATTTTCTTAAAGATCATAATTAACCTCTTTTCTCAATACACTGTTTCGGGCAAATCTCTGCACATCTTCCGCAATGCAGACAATGATTCTGATTGATTGTAACCGGAACTGAAGATATATCAATACACTTTTGCGGACATACAGAATAACACAACTTACATCCGATACAGTCTTTCCCAACAAAATAACCAGTCTGGACAGCTTCTGCTTTTCCTATTGTTATTGTATCCCTCACAATATTTGACGGATTGCTGATATCAAAATACTCGCCCTGTGCCTCATACAGCTGAAACACTTCGATTGCGTCTTTTGTATCTCCGGGGTAAATTTTCTTCATATAAGGATTTCTCTCAAACATAATATCAAGATTCTTTTTCCCGATGTTCTTTATTCTTCCACGAAGAGACACTGCTATTTTTTCTTTTGTCGCAGATATTGCCACATACTGCTGTTCCATTAACTGGTCATAAAATGCTTTGCCCTTTGCTGTGAGAAAATACACACCTTCTTCATCATAGTACATCATATCTATGATTCTTGTCTGAGGGTGTCCGTCTGAACCTATTGTTGCAACTGTTGTTGAGTGGATTTCGTCCACCAGAAATTTAAGATAGTCCATTTTTGTCATTTCAAAGTCTCTCCTTTTGCGAGATATGCCTGAATTTTAAACAGCCCGCAGGACAGGATTTCCTGCGGGACTTGTTTTATCATATCTTCTCTCACAAACTTTGGCTCGTTGCTTCGTGTATATTAGAATTCATAAGGTGGATTTCCAGAAAAATCAGCAATCACACCATGAGGGTTTTCAAGATAGAACACCTCAAAAATAGGATTATCTGCGGTCTGATACTGCCCCTTAACGATAGGGTTATTCATGCAGCCTTCCTTTACGCTCATGTTGTTCTCAAATACTGCTTTTCCATGAAGACGAATCCAGGCATATTCCGGAGAAGATACGGAAACCTCTACCTCAGGATTTTCCTGCATATCTTTGTAGACTTCCTTTGTGTTGTTGGTACAGAACCAAAGCTTTCCGTCCTGCTCAAAACAGAACATGAATGGTCGGCATTTTGCTTTTCCATCTCTTCCTACTGTTGCTAAATACTGAACCGGGTTTTTCTGTAAAAATTCTACTACTTTCTGCATTTTATAGTACCTCCTTAATTTGTTGTAACTTTGTTTGTTACATCTTGTAGTTGTACTATAACACCGACTTGTTGTAATGTCAATAGTTACATCAAAACTTTTGTAACTTTTTTTGTTACAACAATTTTTACGTCTTTATATGCACTCAAAGTAACAGTTACTGGCAAGCTCGTTAAACGTATGACAGAGAAAAAGCTTCGGAAAATCGATCCGAAGCCCTGTCTGCTACTCTTTTTTATGTATATGCTGCAATCTCTTTTTTCACATCCGCAAGCGTCATTTCTGAAAGCTTCTCCTCCATTGCCCTTTGCACCTCTAAGAGTCTCTTATCAAGAACATGATGAATATTCTTTCCTACCGGACATTTCTGATTTGGGTTCTCATGAAAATGAAACAATTGTTCATCCGGTGCACATTCTACTGCCTTATACACATCAAGAAATGTAATCTGTTCAAGTGGTCTGGTAATTGTCACTCCGCCAGTTCCTCTTGCAACTTCAATAAGACCGGCAGCTTTTAGTTGTTGCAATATTTTACGGATAATAACCGGATTGGTTCCAATACTTGCAGCCATAAAATCACTTGTCATCTTTTGGTCCGAAAATGTATCTATACAGGCAAACATATGAATTGCCATTGTAAATCTGCTTGAAATCTGCATTGTAAACACCTCTCTTTGGTAGTAATCATATCAAAAATCAGATGTAATTTCAATGGTTACATTATTGTTTTGATTTTCTTTAATACATTCAAAGTTTTTACTTACAATTGATTGCACCGTCTGGATTTTGGATCTATGTCAATACTTTGGACACAAAAAGTTGAAATTTTCTCTATATTTTCCAGCCTACTGCCTCTTCTCTCTCAAGAATAAATTTACGATAAATCCCAGTCTGTTTCAAGAGTTCACTATGTCTTCCCTGCTGAACAATCTGCCCCTTATCTAATACCAGAATCTGATCTGCATGTTCTACCGTTTTAAGTCTATGTGCAATCATAATAATCGTCTTTTCTTTTGTAAGAGCTTCTATAGCAGACATTAGTTCCTTCTCATTTTCCGGGTCTACATTAGCTGTTGCTTCATCCAAAATAATCACAGGTGCGTCCTTCATAATAGCTCGTGCAATAGATATACGCTGTTTTTCACCACCGGAAAGACTTGTTCCTCCCTCCCCGATTACGGTATCATAACCATTTGGCAGCTCCATAATAAAATCATGGCAGCATGCCTTCTTAGCAGCATCCATAACGAGTTCCATTGACGCTTCAGGCTGCCCAAAACGAATATTATTTGCAATGGTGTCCTCGAACAGATAGACCTTCTGAAATACGAAGCTAAAGTTTTTCATCAAGCTATCCACACTGTAGTTCCTTACATTTTCCCCACCAAGACTGATATTTCCACTGCTTACGTCCCAAAATCTTGAAATCAGATGACACAACGTTGTCTTCCCGCCACCAGAAGGTCCAACAATGGCCGTGGTTGTTCTTTCCGGAATATGTACTGATAAATTATTAATAATCTTTGCGTCTTCTGCATGATTCTCGTCATAATAGAAGTCTACATTTTCAACATCAATATCAAAGTTTTTCGGAATAATATCTTTCCCATCAATGTCCATTTCTTTTATTCTCATGACATTTTCCACTTTTGAAACACTTAAATCCACAATCCTGAGAAGTGTCGAGTAATTGCCTGCTGAACCAAGACTTTCAAATACCAAAAAAGAACAGATAATCATGCCAATACAATTCTGTAATGTCATACTGCCCGCAAGGTAAAATCCACATGAGGTCAAAATTATAGCCACACCCATAAGCTTCAATATAATGGACTGCAATTGCATCCATGGAACCGTCTTAAGTTCCATTGTTGTATTAATGTCCCTGTTCTTATCAATTGCTTCATTTAGCTCTTTAGATGCACAACCTGTCAGATTATAGCTTCGAACTTCTGAAATTCCCTGAACATATTCCAATACCTTCTCTACAACGAATTCATCCGATGCTGCTTTTACCGGTGCAAGTGCTTTACTTTTTCTCTGCAGGAAACTATTTACAGTAAAAAACAAAACCATGCCGACCATAGCAATAAAGCCAATTCTTATATCAAAGATTAACATCATTACTGTAATTACAGAGCTTGTAAGGACACCGCCCGTTGTCATCATAACCACTCTGGTAGCCACATCAGCCAGCTGTTCCATTGTATTCGTTGTAATATTGGTAATCTGTCCAAGACTATTCTGATTGAAATATCCCATCGGCAGATATCGCATATGTTCTGCAATCTCAATGCGTTTTCCGCATGCGGTATAATAGCCTGCTTCACACTGTAACATAGTAATCTGATATTTTACTACTGACGCTGCAGCAAGGCTTGCTACAAGCATTCCTAAGCATAGAAGAATCAGACTTTCGGTAACATTTTGTTTAATCGCTCCATCAATCAACAAAAGAATCGCCGGAATTTTTACTGCCTCCAATAATGCAAATACCACACCCAAAAACAATGCCTTATAAAATTTCTTTTTATTTTCTGCACCACAGAAATCAAAGAACCTTTTTAATATCCTAAGCACGAGGCTCCACCTCCTGTTCTGAATCTTTCACACTCATATGTGCTCTCCACATATTAGAATAGATTTTACCGTTAGCTAACAACTCATTATGTGTTCCTGTTTCTGCCACTGTTCCGTTTTCTATAACAAAGATTTGGTCTGCATCCACAATCGTAGAAAGTCTATGTGCTATCACAATTAACGTCTTTCCCTTTATAAGTTTGGCAACAGAATGTTGTATGAGTGCCTCATTTTCTGGATCTGTATATGCTGTTGCTTCGTCCAGGATAATAATCGGAGCGTTCTTTAGCATTGCTCTGGCGATAGAGATTCTTTGTCTCTCACCTCCGGAAAGATGCCCGCCTGCGCTGCCGACTATTGTATCATAGCCATCCGGAAGTGCCATAATAAACTCATGACAGCCACAGTCTTTTGCAGCCTGTTCTACTTGTTTATCAGTTGCATTCAAATCTCCCATTCTAATATTTTCACGAATCGTATTATCAAACAGGTAATTATCCTGAGAAACATAGGCTATCTTACGATTATAGTTTTTTAAGGATAACTCACTTATATCAACCCCACCGATTTTGATACTGCCACTATCTACATCCCATAATGATGCAATAAGCTTTGCTATAGTTGATTTTCCACTCCCGCTTGGTCCAACCAATGCATTTACTGTTCCACTTTCTATTTTAAGATTTACACCATGAAGTACTTCCTTTTCCCTATAAGAGAATCTTACATTTTCTAAACAAATTGAATAATCCTTTATCTGTTTATTATCATTTATAGGTCTCAACTGTTCTTCCCATGATAACACCCCTGTCACTTCTCCAAGAATCGAACCCATTTTGCCAATATCATCACTATAACTCATAACTGTAATCAGTGGCGTAACAAGCCCCATCGAAAGAATCAAACACATAACCAGCGTACTAAGGCTCAGACTCCCGTTCATAAACAAAAAACCGCCTATTGGAACTGTAGCAAGAGCTGTACACGGCATTACAACCATAGCAATACAAAAAGGCACATTGCAACGGCGCATCCATTCTACATAGCAATCTGCACCTTCTTTTGCTGCAACCTCAAATTTCTCATAAGAAGACTGTGCTTTTCCAAATGCCTTGATTACTTCGATACCATTAATATATTCAACAGCAGTATCATTTAATATTTTAGTCTTGTTAATCGTATTCTGAAAGTTTTCCTGGTATCCTACCATCATAAACATATATGCAACAATACCAAATACAAGTGTTATTAATGACGCTAACGCCATTCGCCAGTCAAGAATGCATAGATAGATAAATACAACAACAGGTGCCAACAGATTGGATGTGAATTCCGGAACGACATGAGCCAGTGTTGTTTCAATACTATCTACACGTTCCACAATTATATTTTTTAGTGCACCCGACGGTGTATCCTTAACCTTTCCCAGTGGTACTTTTGCTAATTTATCACACAAACGTTTGCGAATATTTGCCAATACCTGAAAGGTCGCCTTATGAGAACAGCATGTTGAAATGCCATGAAACAGATAACGAAGCATCCACAAAACTGCAATTGCACCACCATCCATTAAATATCCACTCCACCGCGTTTTCCTTTCAATCAATCGTATAACAATATCGCTTACAAATAAAAACGGAGTCACACTACATATGACACCGATAATTGCCGCAATCACACTCACTATATAAAATATTCGTTTTTCACCCGCAAATTCCATAAGCCAGCTGACTGCACCTCTTTCTTTATTTTGCACAAAAAATCCTCCTTTCTTTACGCCTGCAATTCTTCCAAACAAATCGTGTTTGCATGTAATGCTTCTATAAATTCCAAATCATGAGTCACAACCAGAATTGTTTTTCCATGATTGCGTAGCTTCTCAAATAAGCGGGCAACCTGAAGCATATGACGGTAATCCAGTCCGCTTGTCGGTTCATCAAACAGTAAGACAGAACGTTCTGATGCTATAGCAGTAGCAACCGCAACTCTTTGCTTTTCTCCTCCGGATAGCGACACCGGATGTCGCTCCCTGTACGGTAATAAGTCCAGTGATTTTAGAATATCCAATGCTTTTTCTTCATTCTCTTCCTTCATGCTAATCAAAACTTCATCTAATACACTTTCTGTAAAAAGTTGATGGTTTACATCCTGCATAACAAGAAATATTTCATTCAAGCGCTCTTTCCTCTTATATACTTTTCCATCAATCTCCATGATTCCTTTACACTTTTTTCAAGTCCACATATACATCGTAAAAAGGTAGACTTTCCAATTCCATTATTTCCTACAATAGCTGTTATTGAGTTCTTGTCTATTTCCATTGTTTTCAAATTCAGAATATTATGATTTTTCTCATACCCAAATACAAAATTTTTGAATACAATCCGGTCTATATTCTCATTTCGATTATAATGAACCATTTTTACATCTTGGTTTGAACGAAGTCCCATCTGGTGTAGATCTCTCGGAGTCAGCTTTTGCATTTCCTCCTTGCTAAAATCAAATTCAATCTTACCTTCTTTTAGAAAAACCATGCGCTCTATCAAATTCCAGATATACGCAAGCCTGTGCTCTGCTATCACAACTGTTTTGTGTTCTACTTTCCATTTTTCAATCATAACGTGCAACTGTTCCATGGATTTTAAATCAAGATTTGCAGATGGTTCATCCAAAATGATAATATTCGGTGAGCAGACAGATACGCATCCACAAGCAATTTTCTGTTTTTCACCACCTGACAAATCAAAAATGCTTCGATTCATCAGTTTCTCCAATTTCAGTTCCTGAACTGTTTTATCTACCTTTTTAAGAATTTGTGTTTCTTCCATGCCTCTGTTCTCAAGGCCAAATGCTAATTCACTTGTCGTATCCACATTAAAAAACTGTGATCTTGGATTTTGGAAAACGGTTCCAGACAGTAATGCAGTTTCATATAATGGCTGATCATTGATTTCTTTCCCATCAATACAAATCGTTCCGGTAAGATTGCCTTCATAGAAATGTGGTATCAATCCATTCAGTAATCTGGTAATTGTAGTCTTTCCGCATCCTGATTCTCCACACAATAAAACAATCTGTCCCTCTGGAATATGTAAATTGATGTTATGAAGTGCCCCTCTTCCGGCTATATTTTGTTCCTCTGACCCATATTCGAAGCATATATTTTGTAACTCAATCATAAAAAGCCTCCAATCTTAATCATCAATAAATATGCCAAAGTAATGATACAGCCCAGCAAAATAATATAATCCACAAAACGAAATCCAATCTTACAGATATTTGTTCTTTTCACATCTGCTCCAAGTCCTCTCGTCAGGGCAGCCGCAGAAAGTTCATCTCCAATTTTGACAGAACAGGTCATAAGGGGGATCAATCGATATTCCAACATCCTTCCCGGATGATTTCCACCAAAGGATATTCCTCTCATTCTCATGGCATCTGATATGCTTGATGCCTCTTCTACTACCGTCGGAAAGAACCGAAACATAACTGATAAAGGTATCACAATTTGCTTTGGCATATACATACGTTCCATCGCCGCCACAAATTCACTGACAGTTGTTGTTGTAACTGTATAATATCCCATCATAAGCCCGGGTATAAACTGGGAAAGAATACCCGCTGTTGCTAACACAAGGAAATTAAAAAAACCGCTCAGCTTTCCAAGCAGATAATACTGTAAAAGACATCCTGCCAAAAACAGCATCTCAAAGACGAAAAAAGCTTTCACCTTACCGCTAAAAAGAAGTAGTATTGCTGGTATTATTGCCAATAAAATTCTTGCCCATATCAGCTCATTTCCGCCTGCACCGCCAAGCACGAATGTAGCTACCATAAGAAGTAAAGCAAGTTTAGTTCTTGGGTCAAGAGTTATTTTTCGTTTTCCCTTTCCACTACTCATCATTTCATTCTTCATTATACAATTCCCGCTTTTTTAAAATGTTTCTTTAGTAATGCTTTTCCAAATATTCCGCCTATGATTCCAAAAACAAAACTGGCAATCAAAAGAACTGGGCATAACCACATTGGCATCAGACTATTTAAAGTCGTAATATACTCTTCTCCAAAACTCTGTCTTGTCGCCCAATATGCCTCTCTGTTAAAAAATAACGGAATAAAATTTCCCCACACCCACACGCTAAATACGCCGCAGGTAAGCACAGCTTTTGTCTGACTTGCGTAATTCCCGCTTTTATAAATCAGTTCTGCAATTAAGCCTGTAAAAAATCCTACAATCAACGCATAATGTGCCATTCCGGTTAAAATCATAAAGATTCCGATGATGATACTCATAATCCATATCATTCCAAATTTCTTTACCTTCGTCAGAAATAACATAAATGGAACTCCAGCAATCAGTGGTACTAACACGCATAACATCGGCATCATAATTGGGATATAGCCAAGCATCGCTACACCAGTTACAATGACACAGTAAATAGCCGAATATATTCCAATATTCATCAAATCCTTTCCTTGCAATCTTGAACTTTTAGTTGTCTTGTTCATATTTGTCGCTCCTTCCTAAAATTAGTAGTGTCTAACTTGATATTGTAATAAAAGGCAAGACAAACATCTTGCCAAACTCATTTGATATTATAATCATTGTTTCAATTTTCATCTACTCCAAAAAGTATGAAATGCTCCATTCAGACAGACTTTTTATATTCACTTGGATTGATTCCCATAATGCTTTTAAAACTGTTGGAAAATTTACTTGCGTTATCATATCCAACCATGCCTGCAACCTTGCCTATTTCATGGTTCGTTTCCCTAAGTAATTGTGCAGCCTTTTGAATGCGCTTTTCTTTTAAGTATGCATATATACTCTGCCCATAAATCTCCTTGAAATATTTCTTAAGATTCGTTGCAGAAATTTGATGTTTATCTGCTAGACAAGCAATAGTTAACTTCTCATCCAGATGATTTAACATGTATTGGTGTATCTCCTTTACTTTTGCAACCAGATTTTTGTTAAAATAACGATTCTCAATCTTCTCCTTTGTTGTATCCAGCGCAGATAAAAATAGCAGAATCTCCATCACTTTAATTTTGTAATAGCTCTTTTTTATCTGTTCAGGAACACAATAAATTTCCGAAAACAAATGTTCAAATTCCTGCTTTTCATGCAGAACAATACATTGCTTGTGATTACAGAATTTGTCCTGTAGAATTTTGGGGCTCAATTGCATTTCTTTCATAATCATGTTTTGATTTTTTTCAATTTTATCAAAATCAATTTCTATTGTCACGCCATGATAATGTGACTGTGGGAAATAGGAATATGACTTTACTCCAGCTTTCATATTAATTGCCATATCCCCCTTTTTCACATATAAACACTCTCCTTCTGATGATTCAAATTCAATTCTCCCCTCACGACAATGATTGATTTCCAATATGTTCTCATATCCGACTAACTCCTTAATTGAAATATAGTCTGTATGTACATCGTTGTAAATCAGTGCAATCCCAGGATAAACTTCAAAACGTGTTAGAACTGAATCTCCCGAATCGTCCCGAATTCTATAAATGACACATTCATTATCTCTCGTTGTGATTGTTACATTATTTCCATAAAAATCCTTTTCCCACTCTTGAACTGTCATATAATCATCCCGCCTTTCGTCAACAATAACAGTTACAAAATTTTATATTATTGTACAAATAATCGCCCGCTCGTTGATTAGGTTAAACTAACTAGAATTATATAACTATAATAACTGAGTTGCAAGAAAATTTTGAAGTGGTAGATTGATTGAAATCAGAGTACAGCTGGCACATCTCTTTTTTAACACCAAATCTCAAAGTGAAAAATCTCCCCTATTTATCCCCTGACAAAAAAAAGAAAATCCCCACAAAGCCCATAAATTCTTCATCCAGCCCTGCTTCCAAAGAGGGCTTCTCAGGAAATTGCTCTGATAATTCAAAAGCTGTTTTATAAACCTCCTTCCAGAGTTGTTTACTCATATCCCGCAGAATCTGCGTTGGAGATTTTGCCCGGACAGAAGCAATTGTATGGGTGGAATCAACGATAATGGTTCCCGATTTGATCATTTCTGGTTCCTTTGCCGGGCGACCAAAATTTTCACAATATTGCTTACGAAGCATTGGATTTACAAAGCTAAAGTCTATATTTTCTTTAATTCTACGCAAAAGATGATCTGCGGGAATGATCGCATCGTAAAGCCCCTGATAAGGTGACAATGATAATTGTAACTGCGAATGATCTTTTAACATGACAGGTCATCCTTCCTCATATTTCTATTATAATGCAAATAATAAAAAAGCCCAATTCTTTTTTAGAATCAGACTTTTCGTGGTACTAATGGATAGCATCATCCTTTTTCATATCATTCATCAATTTATCAAAATCACTTTCATATAGTGAATCCTGTATAACTCTGTATTTCTCAAATTCGCTTTCTGCAAATTCCTTTGCAATAGCTGCTGTTACATTCCCTTTATCCTGAAGTACTTCTGCATCATTAAATCTAAGAAATGCGTCAAGCTTTGTTTTCCAATCTTCCATAGTCATAGGAATATGTCTTCGTGCCTGTCTTGTTGCATAATCAAGATACATTGTCACAATCTCATTTAATTCTGCAAGTTCTTCTTTTCCTAAGTAGTTTTTTGCAATTGACACATCTGTTTTTACTATTTTACCATCAGGCGCATTTTTCCATGATTTAAGTCCCATATGTTCCTTATTATGATCAGCTCTTGCCACTATCACTTCTGCTGCTGTATTACCATGAACTGCATAATGCATCTTATTCTGAACTGTTGCATAAAACTCTCTTGTCACCTGTGAATTCTTATCATAATCAACTGCTGTTGCATATATATCTGTGATTTTCTGGTAAAATCTTCTCTCACTTGCTCTGATTTCCTGAATCTCAGCAATAAGATGTTCAAAATAATCTTCGTCAAAAATCTGTCCATTAATCAATCTGCTTTTATCAAGAACATAACCCTGCTTTGTAAATGTATCCAACACTTTTGTTGCCCATGTCCTGAACTGTGTTGCCCGTTCTGAATTAATGCGATATCCCACAGCAATAATAGCTGCTAATGAATAAAATTTATATTTGTATGTTTTTCCATTGTCGGCAACTTGTGCAAAATTTGCACAAGTTGAATTTTCATCTAATTCTTCCTCTTTAAAAATGTTGCTCAGATGTTTTGTAACCACACTTCTATCTACATCAAAAAGCTGTGAAATTGCCTTCTGCGTAAGCCATATATCGCCATTCTGAACCCTGACTTCTATTCCGTCTTCTCCTGCATCTCGTGTAAAAACCAAGAAATCAACAGTGCTATTTCTTATCTGTAATTCTTTGCTCATAAAATTTTACCTTTCTCTATTCTCCCGAATGTTCCTCTTACATCTTACGGAATCCGTATGTTTTAGTACTATTCAGCTCAACTGTTATCCCCAAATGTAATTTCCATCAATTCCCCTGCTATCTCGTTGCTCAAGACTCTCATAATACTATCATCCACCTTTGTCTTTGCCAAAAGATTAATATTCCCATACCAGACTACTTCCTGATCAATAACTGCAAACCGCTCACATGATTCTTCTACTGTTTTAATATAAAAACCAGCTTTGCACATATCTTCATGTAACTGCATCCAGTATGCTGCATCTCCAAATCCATAGGAATCCGGTGTCCATGTTACTATTGTAATCTGAACTCCTGATGCCTGTTTTTCTTTTAGCATATTAATCAGTTCATAGACTTTTTGCCCACTAATTGCAGGGCTTGAAATAATTATGTTTTTATTTGCATCCAGTAAATCTTTATAATAATTCTCAGTATAATTATCACCGTCATATATTGCATTTGCTGTATGTTTGTTAATTTGCAAACCATCTGCAAGCTCATATCCTATCTGTTTATATGCTTTAAGCCTCTTCATATACATGTTATTAAACATTGGAATATGGTTGTCCACATAATCATATATAATTACATTTTCTTTGCCCGCATAATCACGATTCAACCTACCAGCATACTGTTCAACAACTCCACGGAATGATACAGGTGTTGCCATAAAAAGTGTATCCAGTCTTGGAAAATCAAAACCTTCTCCCACCAGAGAACCTGTGGCTATTAATATCAGAGACTCCGCCTTATCAACCTGATGCATCTGTTCAAGAATTTTCTTGTGTTCTTTTTTGGAGTTATTACCTGTCATTAAAAATACATTATCTGCGTAATCTTTCAATCGCTCGTACAGTTTCTCTGAATGATCCTTGTATCGTGATAAAACAACCGGAGTGCGACCTGCTAATACACAATTCTTAATATCCTCAACAATCTGTTCATCCCTTATATCATTATTGTGAATAATATCATATGCTTCATTTGGATGCATCTTACCATTAATCACTCCTCTTGGCGGTACAGTCCTGGTAAAGCGTGGATAAACAAGATGCTGTATTCCCTGCTCCTTAGCTTTTTCTTTTGCCGTATAGCTATACCTTATAGGACCAATTAGCATATAATTGATTTTTTCCAGTCCATCTCCTCTTTTCGGAGTTGCTGTCACACCATATACATACTTTGCTTTCACTTCTTTTAAAACATTGGCTATTGTTTCAGAAGCAGAATGATGACACTCATCAACCAGCACTAGTCCGTATTCATTCAACAGATTATGATACTCTCCCTTTTTGCACAATGAACCTGCCATAGCAATATCTATAATTCCAGTCATTGAATCATGTGCTCCCTGCAATGTTCCAATCAAACTTTTTCTTTTCCGTACTCTCCCTGTCTTAGTTTCATAGGTTGGAAGTTCCTCATTAATATTTAAGAATTTCCCAAATGCCTCTTTCCACTGCTCTATCAATGCTGATGATTCCAATATAATTAATGTATTCACTTTCTTTTGTGCAATTATCGCACTGCTAACAACAGTTTTACCAAATGCAGTTGCAGCATGAAGTATTCCATTATCATACTTAGTCAGTTCCTTTAACGCCTTGTTCTGTTCAGGTCGTAGTTCTCCATTGAATTCTACATTAATACTTCTTCCCTGCTGCCGCTCGTCATCTACAAAATATTCAATTCCAGCCTTATCAATATTTGCTATTAATTCCTCCTGTAATCCTCTTGGAATCTGTATGTATCCGCTAAGATGGTCTTTTCCAAGATAAATCCACCTTGAGGTATCATAATTAGATGTTCCAATCGCACGATTTTTATAAAATACTGGGTTACTAAAGGCTGCCATCCTGCGAATCTTATTCTGCATCGCAGGCTTAAGATTAGTGCTGTCAACATATATACCATTTGATAATATGATATCCATTTTCCCATCAATATCTGATTTGGCAAAATTTTTCATTTTATCCCATGGCTTTTCCCTATTTTCTTCATCATTGGATGCTTCAAGGTCATCTGCTGTAAATGTCCATTCCCTTATCTTATTCTCCAGAAATTCCTCTGAAAGCTTAGGTTTACTTAATAAAGCATTCCATTGGTCAGAATAAGCATTCCAATTACTATCCACAAATGCACTATTGCCATCTTTCAACGCTCTTCCCTGTAATGGCAACGCAATCAGGTTTCCTATTGCCACATTTTCTAAGGAATCCTGTGCTGGCAGCATTCTGTCATAATAATTGAATGACTTTAAATTCACCTGCTCTGCACCTTTATCTAAAAGTGCAAAGCCAAATTTACGAACCAATGCCGCCGATATTGGCTTGTCAAAGAATATCCATATATGTGCACCTTTTCCTGAACGAGAACGCTCTACCAAAGGTTCTATTCCATTTAATGTACAGATATCTCTCATAGCTTCGACTTCTTCAATCCATGTATCATCTGTATTTGCAAAGTCCTTTTTTTCTGCATTCTTCTCATGATTATCAAAATCAAACACTAAAAACCTGCATGTTCCATCACCAAATAATGGATATACACCTATTACATCTTTTGCAGCATATGAGTTTCCCCTCAAATGTTGCAATATAGTTGATAAATCTAATCTTGTATACGAACAATATTTGCAATCCTTACAGTCTATATGTGTATTTAATTTCCTATGGCAATTATCTGACCAGAAATTATCACACTGCGGATAATATGCCGCCTCTCCGTTTTTATTTACATTTCTTTTCGCATATACATCTGTCCTTCCCCAAAAGAATGAGAAAAAGAGCTTTGCCATCCTGTCTGTGATTTCTTTTATGTGCACAATCCTTTTTCCCTGTTCTGGATCAAAATTCTCTTTCTTTTCCGTTTTCCATATACTTGCCAGTTCATTTTGATATGACAATCCCGCTTTATCCAATATATTCTTTAATACCTGATTTTCCAATTGCAGATTGTTCAACTGCTTCTGCAATCTCGTAACATTCTCTATTGGATCACGCATTTGTCATACCTTCCTTTCCGTCATTATCTATTCATCTCAAGTATTCTTTTTACTTCCATCTGTAATTCACCACTGAATTCTGATAAATCATCATATGTAATCACCCTCAGTCTAATAAGATAAACAATATCCCATATTACCTCTGATTTTTTCAGCTCCATGATAACTCCAGGATGCCTCTTATCTTCTTTTATCCGTTTTTCAAGTTCCCAGAATTTTTCTGATGCAGGCTTTTTATCATCATTCAGAAAATTTACATACTCTTTAACAAGACCTTCCATATAATTTTCCTGCCAGCCTGATAATTTTTCTCGAAATAGCTTCCAATCTTTTTTACTTATGTCCATGATTTTTAACCTCCTCAGTCTTATGTTAGTCTCAACAAACAATTTCAAAAATGAGACTGACTTGAGACTACTACTTTATAATTCACCTGTAAATCCGGGTTTTATCACATTTTGCTATATCATAGAGTCTCACTTAGTCTCAAATCTCGTGAGACTTCGTTGAGACTAACTTTGGAATATTCGTTTTTTCTCTATTTCATCATACTCCTTAAGAATATTTGCCTTCAAAGTTCCATTATATCTCAGTTGCTCAATCGCCAACTTTATCCTATCAACCGCCGATTTTTTATCATCAATCGCCGACTTTTCTTCTCCAATCGCCGGCTTTTGGGAATCAATCAACGACTTATTGACTGCAAGAGCCAAGTTTTTTAATGAATAAGCGTTTTTTTCAACAATAATTTTTCTATCTTTTGAATTATAAATAACCGCCTGCAACATAAAAGCATTTGTATGATATAGCTTGCAGTTTTCTTCTTATCACTAATACTCTGCTATTTTAATTCTTATAAAATTAATCTCACTCTTCTTCCTCTTCAATCCATTCCTTCAACTTCTGTTGAAGCAACTTCTTGTCCGGCAAATACAATTTATACTCTGATGCATAAATATTAGCATCTTTTGGCAAAGTGATTTCAACTAAAGCATCATTCTTTTCTTTGCACAGAAGAATCCCTATTGTGGGATTTTCATCTTCTAATTTTTCATATCTATCATAATAATTAACATACATTTGCATCTGACCAATATCCTGATGTGTCAGTTTGTCCACTTTCAAGTCTATCAATACATAACAACGCAACAATCGATTATAGAAAACTAAATCCACATAAAAATTATCTTCATCATATGTAAATCGTTTCTGTCTTGCCTCGAAAAGATACCCCTTTCCTAATTCCAACAAAAATTTTTGTAATTTATTGATTAAGGCTGTTTCCAAGTCTGTTTCAGAATATTTTGCTTTTTCTTCCATACCCAAAAATTCCAGAACCGTGGGTTGCTTTATAATATCTTCAGGTTTTGTAATAACGTTCCCCTCTGATGCAAGACGCAAAACACCTTCTTTATCTCTACTCAACGCTAAACGTTCATATAAACTAGAATTATATTGCCTCTGTAGAGTACGAACTCCCCATCCTGTTTTTGCCGTTTCAATTTCATAAAAGCTACGTTCAGCTTCATTTTCTATACGCATTAACTGCAAATAATGCGACCACGAAACAATAAATGGTGGCTCTTTTTCAAAAAAGCTAAACACTGTTTCACTTTTTTCGATTGCAAAAAGGCTAAACACTGTTTCGCTTATTCGCTCTTTATAAGTCAAATAAAATTTTCTGGCATTTTTTAATGTATCTTCTGAAAATCCTTTACCAAACTCTTTCTGAAGATTTTCTGATAATGTTTTTATAACCTTACTTCCATACTTTGCTCGCTTTTCTCCCATTTGTTGTGTTTCCACAATCCATCTACCTAATGAATAGTAAGTCATTATCTGTACAATATTTACATGTTTTGCTACAATATTTCTTGCGTAATTTATTAATTCTACTGAATCAGTACATAATTTTTCAAGTTCAGCATCATTTTCAATAATTTCATAATTTGAATTATCTTTCATATTCAACAAACTCCTTTCGCAAATTTACTACTTTTCTTTCTATGTCAAAAGGCATTTCTTACTAACGTTAAAGTTGTCACAACTTGTTATTTATCCACTTCCGTAAAAAAATACTCCAATGTATCCCCAAACATATTTGCATCAAATAATTCTTTTATCTGACTTCTGCCCATCCACGCAACTTGCGCCACTTCATCCGTTGTGGCATTACTCAAATTAACCTCTCCATCATACTCAAACAACCACACATCTAAAATATCATTAAAGATTTTACCCTCTATGATTTTTCGTGTCTTTGTAAAAAGAACTTGTCCACTTTCAGGATTTAAATCAACACCAACTTCTTCTTTTGCCTCCCTGACTGCCCCCTGCAAACTATCTTCCCCTTTTATCACTGAACCATCCACACATTCCCACACCAAGGGAAATGTTGGTCTGTTTGCAGAGCGCTGTGATATCAAATACTCCCCTTTAGAATTACGAATCCATACATGTACCACTAGATGATATCCGTCTATCGGTAACTGCTCACCTCTGACATGGTCCTTCCCAAGAAGTTTCCTATTTTCATCGTACAAGTCCCAAATTTCTGCATCCGGTACATACTCCACAATATCGCCAAAATCTGCATTTAAAGTCTTACATATCTTACTTAAGATTGTAAGACTTACTTCTTCATCACGACGTAATTTTGTCATCGTGTTAGGTGCAATTTCTGCCTTTTTACGTAAATCAGATTTGCTCATTTTTTTATCTACTAGTAATTTCCATAATTTGTTATATGATACAGCCATAATATTCGTTCCTACCTATTCACATAAATCTTTTTCTGCTTCATATCTACCTTTGCAACAGCACCATACTGTAACGCACATCGTGGCATAGCATGTCCGAAATTCACATTATAAACAATCGGAAGTTTCTCATTGTCTATCACTCTAATAAGAATATCTTTATATTCCTGATAATAAGCTTCATCCTGTGGCTTTCCAACTAATACACCATTTACCACGTCGAATACTCCCTTTTCTTTCAATAATAACACTTCTCTTTCAAACAATTCAGGAGTCGGTTTTTCTTCGCAGGTTTCTATAAATAGAATTTTCCCAATCCACTCTTCCTTATTTGGAAACAGATCATATCTTTCACAAACTTCCTTTTCATCTTCATATCTGCTATTGGTCAATACATCATAAAAGCTTTCCAAACATCCACCTAATAATCCTCCTTGGAAATTTTCACTTCCCTGGAGAAGTTCAAACCCACGTTCTTCCTTATGAGCTTTTCTTTCTGTTCCTATTGCGGCTCTTGAAAAATCTTCTCTTTCTTCATACCAAGTATCACTGGATATAATTTCATCAGATTCATTACCTTCCAAATAACTCTCAAATGCCCTTTTGGTATATGGTAACATTTCATCTGCAATTTCTCCCAAATCACAAATAAAGTTTGGTCCGTAATAAGTAGACAAGCCCAGTTTATAAAACATCAAATGATTGATCGTAGTATCTGAGAATCCTGTAAATAATTTTGGATGCTCCTCTACCGCCTTTATAAACTTTTCATCTTCCATCAGATAAGGCAAAAGTCTGTATGTATCATCACCACCAATTGCACAAATAATCCCTGCAATAGAATTATCCAAAAATGCATCTTTTAGGTCCTTCGCCCTTGCTTGCGGGTGAGCTTGCAAATATTCAATACCTTTCAAAGCATTTGGCATAAATACCGGCTCCAAACCATATTCTTTTAATCTCTTTACGCCAATCTCAATATTATGACTGCAGAATTCTTCACCAAGCATTCCACTTGACAAGCTTACAATCGCTACTTTGTCGCCTTTTCTCAATTTTCTTGCATATTGCATACAGACATCCTCTCTTTGCTAAAACACTGTCCACTTTTATACTTCTTCAATTTCATAAATGCGTACAATTTTATCAATTATTGACTTCATATCTTCTACAAGAGACTGACTACTATATATAATCTCCTCCCTTAATCCATACTTCCTTTTTATCCTTTTATCATTATTATATCTATCAAAGAAATCATAATAATACGCCATATATTCCTCTGGTAACATATTTAATTCTATTACTGGCTGAGCATGCTTGCATGGCTTTCCATTTATAGTGACATGGAGTGCTGATGCATAAATGTGCTTCAATTCTAGATAGATAGGCTCATATAATCCATTTTCATAATCAACACAAACTTCACTTGAATACATACCTTCATTTCTTAATAAGTTTTCAATATCCTTAGTAAGATTTAATTCTCTTATAATTTGTACCGACTCTACTAGTACTTCCTCTTCCCATTCGTTACCTTGGCGGTCAGTATGATAAGCAATACCATCAACAATATTCCCATATATTTTTTCATAAGCTTCTGTAAAAATATCTACAATAATTTGATTAGCTACTGCAACAGGTTTTATATTATTATAATCTTGTATAACTTCATACAAATAATTACACTTATTTTGTATTTCTTCATTTAATCCAAATTTATACGATTCACAAACTACTTGTTTTAAAATATCCACTTTTATATTTATCAATATTGACCAGTCAAAAGTTGTATATGTTTTAATTTCATCAAGTAATGGCTGATATATTTGATTTTTACGTTCAACAGCCATAGATGATTGTTTTTTCCCTTTAATCACACCACCAAGCCATCCGCTTATACCACCTATAGCAAGCATTATTGTTCCTGACACAATATCTTTCAAAACTTCATTCCAATCCATTGTTTTCGACTCCTAAATTCAAAGCTCACACCTTGTTTGTCACTATACAATTAGCAAATATCCCCTTTTACAATTCTACCAACACATCTCCATCAAAATAATAAATATTCTCTTTCTTATATCCATACTTTGAATCAGGGAATGCTATATGTGGCTCAAAAGTAAAATAATTCACCGCTCCAAGTTTCGCCTTATTTCCTTTTTCAATATAAATTCTGTCACTCTTAACTTTCACAATGGAATGTCCTAGATTACCCATAAAATCAAGATTCACAAATCCGTTTTCAACTATGAACTCATTCATATAATAATATAGTTCTTCAAAAGTGGTTTCTTTTGTAACAAAACGAAATAATTCTGCATGTAGCTTTTCTTCCATTTGCAAACCACTTTTCCACTCTTGATTCTGAATTAACTCTATATCATCTACAACCTCACCATTTTCCACAATAATAGTTCTCGCATAATCTCCCCAGATATTACCTACCTGTGGACTTAAATCAATGGTTATAATATCATTATTTTCTATAATTTTATCCGAAGTTACATATTGCTTTCCAGATACTGAAACCGTTGTTTCATCTCCTGCAAATACAAATGCACCAACATCCCAATACCAGAAAGAGTCTGCACCTAACTCCAGCAGTTTTTCCTCACATAGTTTTCGAATATCAAATAACTTCATACCCGGCTTAATAATCTTTTTTATATATGCTATAGTCTGTTTTGCAGTCTGCTGTATCTGACTATAAGATTGCTTTTGTATTTGCAGATATTTTTCAATCAACTTTGGTTGTATCAATGGATAAGTCAAATTTTCTGGTAATTCATCCATAAGTACCACCTTCTCCCTCTCGCAATGAAGTTCACCTGAAAATTCTCTTATTTCTGCAAAACATAATAATCCAAATGTTTCCTCTCCATTTTCATTTATACTGTTCTTACCTGTGACAGAATATACACATAGCTGTTCTATATCAAACTTAACGGCACCTGTTTCTTCTTGGAGTTCTCTTTTAGCAGTCTCTAAAATATCTTCCCCTTCTTCACGATGTCCACCCGGAACTTCATATGTATCGCGTTCTTTGTGTTTACACATTACCCACTTCCCATTACTCTGTGAAATAATCACTGCAAACTTCAATAAATCGTCATCAACTGTATCATAAAAATTCACTTCTAACATATCACCTTTCTCCTTCCCACTCTGCCATGAATTCCTCAAGATAGGATTCCATGATAGATTGTCTATGCCAAGCTTTCTTCTTTGCAGTATCCGTATTCATCATATCCTTTAGCAATAGCAACTTTTCGTAAAAATGATTAATGCTTGTAGAATTTTGATTTTGCTGATACTCTTTTTTACTCAAATTAACCAAAGGTTTTATCTCCGGATCATAAATCTTTCTACCTTTACTACCACCATAAGCAAATGCTCTTGCAATTCCAATTGCTCCGATTGCATCCAGCCTGTCCGCATCCTGCACGCATTTACCTTCTATCGTACTTGGCACAACTGAATCGTTTCCTGCAAATGATACTTCCTCTATAATCTTACACACAGTTTCAATAATTTCATTATCCACACCGTTGCATTTCATAAAATTAGCTGCATTTCTCTTCGAAGCATAAGTTTCCGGTGAAAGCTTGGCATCATCTACATCGTGTAATAATGCTGCTAACTGCACAGTCTGCATATCCGCATTTTCCTGCTTTGCAATTTCTACCGCTAACCGATAAACCCTAATGGTATGATGGTAGTCATGCCCACTGGAATCAGCAGCAAATATTTGTTTCACATATGTTATAGCATTTTCTATCATAATACCTGTCTCCAATATCATAACAACCCTTCTTTGATATAAAAATCTTGTAATACCAAACAAAAACATTCCACCTATATGTGAATAATATCCATAATAAATCATTTAATCTATACTGTTACAGAATTCCTCGATCTCTTCTCTCCTGCATTCCAAATCTTCCTTATATTCCACCGAACACAAACCAAGTCTATCACAACATTCAATTTCCATATGTCCATAAAAATGTTCTATGGTTGCAATAATCCTCTCACATTCCTTCATTCCCGGTCCAGTTCTTAATGCGATAACATATCCCTTCTTACCACTACTTATTTTGGCATGCGGTTCATGTGTGTTACACCACGGAGTGCATCTATCAATAAAAACTTTAAATTGTCCCGGTATATCTGCCCAGTATGATGGAGACACAGATATAACTATATCAGCCCATTCATATTGCTCAATTATCCTATCAACATCGTCATTCTGAACACATTTTGCTGTATTATGACAAGTTCTACATCCTTTGCAAAATTTTATATCATAATCATCAATACATATGTTTTTAACATCATGTTTCTTTTCCAGACGAGCAGTAACTATATTAACAATTTCTGCTGTTGCTCCATTTCTTACAGGACTACAATTCATTACCAATACTTTCATTTTGACCTCCGCTTTCATGTACCATATTTTTATATGATATCACAGAATCACTACATCATCAACAACAATCGCAATATCTTGCGATTGTTTCCTGGTTCTCAATATATAATTCGGCTGCGTAAAGTGAATCGGGGATATGCAGAGGAATCATCTTCCTCTGCCACTGTTCCACATCTTATCTTCTGCTTTATCTTTACCAGCATCTCTGCCAACACCCTCATCATAAATCCTCTGGAACTCCTCATAAAGTTCATCTCCATCCAGTTTTGTTCCCAACCTTTTCATCACATCTGAAAACAATCTTATGCTACCGCCTACATCAGCAATATCAAATCCAAATATATCAGCCTTAACAGAATCACCGACATTCTCATAACCACCAAGCTCTGATATTCTCCTGACAATCCAGCCAGCTTTGTCCACAGATTCAGTTTCTCTAGTTTCCACAAATTCACTTTTACCTGTTACATCAGCAATACTTTCACCAACTCTTGCCACATTCGTATCAGATAGATTATGGATTTCCGAAATTCTATGCCCTCTAAATCAGTCTGTTGTTTTCTCGCACTATCAGCTTGCTCTTTCTGTCTTCCTATTTCATTCTGATTATTGTTAGGATTCATTACCTCGACATTTGCCCCCGGCTCAACAACCGCTTTCTCAGTTCTCTCAACCAGCATATCCTCATCCATCCCCGGTATCTCAATCTCCCTGTCAGCAACAATCTCTTCTTTCTCCGACACCGCATAATAAGCTGTATACAAATCTTCTTTCACAATGCCATTAGCAAGCACCAACTGCCTCTTAATCTCTCTTTTCTCCTACTTCAGCTCGTCCAGTTCTTCCTGCACTTCCACATGCCATATCTGATACTCACGATGCTGCTCCTCGTTCTTAATATTCCGTTTCCGGCTAGAGTTTTCTCTGTATATCTCATGCTGTCTGTCCTCAATCTGCTGAATTTTTTCTTCCTGCTCACTTATGAAATCCACGATCTGCACAACACTTTTGATGTCATTATTTACAAGCAGCAGATATTCGTCCTGTAACCGATGAAATCTCTTCAAATCTTCCGTATACTTTGCTCCACCAACCACAAACCGCTTCTGCTCTACAATCCTTAGCCTGTACACCTTTGCATAAAACTTCTTCTGGAATGGTGACAGTTTCGCCCTGTGCAATCCCCTGATATCCGCCGAATAAAAGTAAGGCTTTGACATCCAGGGCATATCCACATAATGCCGTAACATATCTTCTGAAAACATCTCGTCTAGCTTTGCAAGTTTATGATAATACCGAAATCCCGGTGCCTACACTTCCATCCACGCATCTTTCTTGAATACATATCCAAGTCTTTTCATCAGATATTTAAAATGCTCCACATTTCCGGCTGAATACGCACACATTTTTGCATCCCTTAGAATTATCTATTTCATTGACATTTCTCTTTCCCACTTGTCCCTACTGATATTTTTCGGATTCCAGCTGTACTCTGCCGGGATTACGGAAAGTCCAAACTCATCACAATATTTATTTGTAATTGGCTGGATTTCTCCAAATGAATATTTTGAGTGGAAAATAACATGGCCTCATGCATACATGAAACTATTCCTGCACAGCTCACTTTAGTACCACAAGACAAAAAGCAAGCTCGCAAATGCCCATTTTACGGGTAATCAAACTTTTTGAGGGGCAGTCTTTGTGAGGGTGTAACTTGAGGGTTTGATTTGAGGGGCTTTCATGAGGGGCTGGTTTGAGGGTTTTTCGTGAGGGTTTGACTTATGATGAATTAAATAAAAAACAGGGTTAGTCATTATTACAATGATTAATCCTGTTTCTTTTTTATCCTTCTTTTCGTATGATATTTTTGCGGAAATCTCAAACAGAAAGGAGGATACATGAATAGTATCACAGATTTACTAGACCTTGAAGACTCTGAAATAATTATTAAAGATATTCAAATTCATGGTCAAACAAAAACACTTTTTCTTGAAACGCCACCTATTGCGCATTTCTGTCCTATTTGCGGATACAGAATGCATTCACGTGGTGTTAAAAGCCGGAAAATTAAACATCCTATTCTTCAGGATAATTACTCTCTTATCCTAATTCTCAAACAACGTCGATGGCGTTGTTCCAACCCGGAATGCAGGTATGACACAAGCGAATCTTTCAAGTTTGTCAATAGGCAACGCAGAACTACCAATGCTACGGATATGCTAATAGTTAATGCTTATCGAAATCTATTAGATCCTCAAAAAGTTTGATTACCCCATTTTACTAGGCTTTGCGAGCTTTTGAAAATTATTCAAACTCGGCAAGTTGTCACCTCGACTTAAACTATTTTGTTTAAGTTTTATTTAAAATTTGCCGATATTTTACCTCATTTGCACATTTTATTTTGGCTTACTTATTTTCTGTTTCCAAAGTGTTGCCAGGATGATATGACTAATCAAATAACGTCATCTGTGTATATTCCTCCTTATTTTCTTGATAGTTTAAAATATCCACTAACCTATCCAAAAAACCCTTTTGTCCTTTAAATATTTTCTTCCTAGCCTCTTCAATCGTAAACCACTGCGCTTTATCATTTTCTGGAAATTTTTGAATATTACCAGACTTAGGAGGCCATTCCATTTCAAACAAATTGCTTTTTACCATATTAACATCAATTTCCTTTTCTACAGCAAAAATAGTAATAAGCTTTTTGCTTGGCTGCTTAATCGTTCCAAGTTCTAATAAATCCGTTTGAATCTTGCATCCTGTTTCTTCCTCAAACTCTCTTTTAGCCGTATCTAAAATGGATTCATCGGTTTCCTGTAAACCTTTTGGTATCGACCATGCCGCCTGATCTTTTCTTGCCCAAAATGGTCCACCTGGATGAGCTAACATAACTTCCAATTTCCCTTCTACATATTTATATGCCAATATGCCACCACTATGTTCTACCATTACTGTTTTACCTCCATATTCACTTTAATGGTAATTCACTCCATAATATTCCATCATCAATTAATCTATAATAACTTTGTGTAAGTGTTTCATAGAAAATTCCATTATTATTTTCGATTTCAAATGCAAAACTTTTTCTCATCCCCACCTCATATGGTTTGGTTTCAATTTGAATCGTCCCATTTTCAGCATCGCCATCCAATATTATCGCACTTCCAAAAGGTAACGTTTGATGAACTTTGATAAGAAATCTCTCTTGTTCATCTAATTTTAATGAACCCCTAAACTCTACTAATGTCTTTATTGCACTAATTGTATTATCCTGTAATGTTTTTGCAGGTTGTTTAAACAAAGGCATTATTGATTTATATAGTTCATCATTATATGGATTCAACAATGATACTGTTATTTTAAATTTTTTGTTCTGTTTTAGCTTCTTTTCAAAAACTTTGCAAATATCATCAACCGGTATACCTGTTGCCAAGGTGATGCTTACCATGCATATACTTTCTTTTGCTCCATTTATGTATTTGTCTATTGATGACGCATTCTCCCTGTATTTACCATAATCATCTCTTGAAGCATAGAATGCACTAAGTCCTATTGCACCAACTTGTTCAATCACATTTTTTGAAACAACTTTTTTAATCGGTTTATTATTTATAGCATTTCGAATTTTGTTTACAGACGGTCCAAGCGCTGCGTTCAAATTTCCATCTTTTCTTTTAGGATTGTATTTTAACATTGTCATACCCGTCAAGTCCGTCGGGAGATGGATACACTCACCCGAACTAGGAATTACAATAAAACAATTTTTTTGTCCTATCGCCCCCATAAACAATCCCAACTCCAATATTACATTATCACGTACACTTTTCTCCTCCACGTCTCTAATTCTTAAGGTATCATCTATTGAAAAAACAAATATTCCATAATCGGTAATTTTTAACCTTTCAATTAAATCCGGCAAGGTGTACGAGGACGGTTCAAAAACACCTTGATCCCAAACAGTACATTCCGCATTATATTCTAACAACTCTTGGACAGCATAGGCTACGTCTAATCCCTCTACTGAAGATGCAATAAAAACCTGCGGTTTATCTTTAGTCATATACATCCCTCCTATTTTCAAATGCATTTTCCTTAATTATACTCTCATAAAATTTTTATAACAACCACAAACACGTTCGCAACAAAATTATTGTAAGTATCAATATGATATTCCATCCTTATCTTATGAGTCTCCACCTGTCTTTTCGTTATACTATAATACTCCAAAATATTATTCTCGAAACCATTTTCAACTCCTGATAGCTTTTGCAAAAGTGCTTCTCTTTCTGCAATATTAAGATTTCTATAACAGTTTTTCATACACCCATCAATCCATTTTTCTCAAAGAAATCCCAGAACTTTATAATTCATTAGGCATAGACAAAATCTCACAAAATTCTTCCGGATTATTTCCGTATGCACGCAAGAAAAAATCTTCCTCTTATGCAATCACTCCCTTTGTAACATTTAATTCTATATTCATTGCCGATAAATACTTCTATTTCAACCAAAAATGCCCTAATATTGTTAACCAACTGCATTTCTAACTCATGTTCTGAATATTCTGGTGACAATTCTGCGAGATCAAAGGTATATTCATCCTTAACAGCTAATTTTGCTTGTACTCTTCACTCCGCTGGCAATGTTAAATCAAAATTCGTCTGATTTAACAAAATTAGTCAGCACACGCTTTGTCCAACCATAGCGCTTTATCATTTGAATGTAAAATTCCATCTGCAAATCATCTTTACACTTTTCCATAATGACAACATATTACTCCAGCTAATTTCTCGCACCAACAGCGCGAGATCTACTAACTCTATTGTTGTATTACATTTATTATACTCCATTCATTCCGCTTATTCAACCGTACATATATTCGTTTTTTTAATTCTTAAAATGAATTTCTAAATTCCACCGCCCAATGGGGTGATGGAATTCACTCTCGCACAGTAGATATTTACTCTTTCATACAATCATGTTATGGTTATGACTCCTTCTGACAGCAGTAGAATGAGAAGCATTATGAGTAAATATATACCAGGAAACCAGAAACATCTTACTTTAAATGATCGGATCTATATTGAAAATGAACTGGCAAAAGGGACTCCATTTAAAGACATTGCAGCATTTTTATGTAAAGATCCAACAACTATATCTAAAGAAGTCCATGCTCATCGGCTTTCAGATTGGTATCACAAAGGTACTTTTTATAATGCGAAGAACTTTTGTATTCATCGTTACCATTGTCAAAAGACCAATGCCTGTGGAAAAATCCTTCTCTGTGGCATTAAATGTACCTCATGTCCAACCTGTAATCAGACCTGTAAGGACTTTGAAAAAGAACGATGTAAACGATTGTACAAAGCGCCATATGTTTGTAATGGCTGCACGAAAAAAATAAATCACTGCACGATTGCACATAAATACTATTACAATGGCCGTGCTGCTGACAGAAAATATCGTGAACTGCTGATATCTTCTCGTTCTGGAATAAATATGACCAAGCACCAGCTCCATCAGAAGAACCAGATTATATCTCCATTGATTGAGCAGGGCAATCCCCTTATCAAATCCTTACAAATCACCCGGAACTGGATATGTCTGTCCGCTCTATGTACACATACATTGACAAAGGACTCTTCACAGCAAGAAATATTGATTTGAAAAGACAGACAAAATTCAAACCGCGAAAGTGCCATAAAACACAAATCACTGATCGTTCTGTTTTTACACACAGAACCTACTCAGACTTTTGTTCATTAGACCTGTCGTCTTTTGTGGAAATGGATACAGTCCATTCCTCAAGAGAATCAAACAAGACTCTACTGACACTGTTTTTTACGAAAGAAAAGCTATTTCTTTCCTTTTTACTTAACCGATGTACCAAAGGTGCTGTAAGACTTACCTTTGACCGTTTAGAGAAGCGCCTGGGCACATATGAATTTATATCCGTTTTTGAAAATATATTGACTGATAGAGGTTCCGAATTCGGAGATCCGGTAAGCCTTGAGACAGGCATTCAGGGAATCCAGAGAAGCAGCATCTACTATTGCGATCCAATGCGCAGCGGGCAAAAAGGCGCTATAGAACAAGCACACACAATGCTTCGTATGGTTTTACCGAAGGGAACTTCTTTTGAATTCTTGACACAATGGGATGTGAATCTCATCGTAAACCACATCAACTCCACTCCGCGAGAAATCCTCAGTGGAAGGACACCATATGAAGTTGCATTAGAAACGCTTGGTGAAGATATTTTAAAAGCATTTCAGCTTAAGCCGATTGAACCAGATAAGGTTAATCTGACGCCTAAGCTGATACGCTTTAACCATTAATAAAACTAATCGAAATCTGCTGTCAGACTGGATGTAAACTTTTCACATTTTTAAAATGCGGCTGGTGGAATTTAGTCTAGCACACCGAATTCCAGTAGCCTATTTAGCATGCCTTGAAATCGAGAAAATTTCGATAAGTTGCATTAATTATAGCAGAAAACGAGAGAGTTAGTCTAAAAATTTCTCGTTAAATCAGCAAAATTTAAATCACGATGGAATTTACTTTTTCAAGTCAGCTAAAATATAGCAAAATCAATGGTTTAAAGCATGTTTGTAGTCAGAAAATAATGGTGAGGTTCGAAAAGTACGTCGGGAATTATAGATTATTAGTTAATTTCTTATTATTTAATTGTGACCGGTTTAACGGCTGCCAGATTATCCGGTACCCGAAAATCGGGAAACGGTGAATTAGGTGTCTCATATACTTCAATCACATTTTCTCCAAACACGCCACCTTCTCCACGGCTCTGCTCCTTACTTAGGTATCCAAGCCCCTGCAGGCTGTCGATACTACTCTTAATCGAGTGCTTTCCGTCCAAAAGTATCTTCCTCAGTCCAGCCGTGGTGAAATCCCAATTGTCCGGCAGGGATAACAATGTCAGCATCATGCCTCTGTCCCTTAAACTTAAAGCTGGGTCCATCGCTATCCCTTTGTAGACGTTTACGTAGTTACCTTGCGTCTTGTTCTTTAAAACAGGCATCTTTTCATCATCTCCTTCCTTGAAAGAGGACACTTTTTATGCTATGCTCTCCTTGACTACGATGCATATAGCAATATATGCGTCCCGGGCTCTTGTTGGCACAAGAGCCTTTTTTATTACTCTTTCCATGCCTATCTCTTCATACAAGCTTCTTCGTAGTAAATACGATTGATTTTGCCGCTCATGGTTAATAAGCGGGGATTCTCGGACTTCATCTGTCCGGACAACTGCTTAATGATGGCATATCCCTTGGAACGACTACATCCCCAATCTCTACATACCTCCGCAACATCCACATATGCAGGTCTGATATCGGTATCTACCATAGATTTCTCCCTCCTTTCTAGTTCATAGAACCTTTTATGGTTCTGCATAACAATTGTATTATAAGAACCATTTTAAGTTCTGTCAAGATTATTTCAGAACTTTTTTTGGTTCTTTCCTTTTTTTGAATTCTGTGGTACAATGAATAAAAAATAAAAGAGGAGTTGAACTTCCATGACACAAGGTCAAAGAATTCGCTTTGTTAGAGAATTCAGACATATGACACAAAAAGAGCTAGGACTGGCTTGTGGTTTCCCCAAAGCATCCGCAGATGTCCGCATACGCCAATACGAAAGTGATCAGAAATCACCTAAAAAGGATGCTCTTGAACTTATTGCCGCAGCACTGAAAGTAAATATCTATTCTCTGAATAATTACACAACTGCAAATGCAACTGATATTTTGGAAAACCTCTTTTGGATGGAAACTTTCGGTCTTTTGGAGTTGTTCAAGCTTGAGCAGGTACGTGAACCGGATGAGGATTGGGTTATCAGAGGCTCCTACAACGAGCCAAACTATTTCCAATACCATGCGCCCATCGGAATCACTGTGAAATACAATCTTGTGAATGAATTTATGCAGGAGTGGTATACCCGATATGTCGAGTACCATCAGAATATAATTTCGAAAGACCAGTACACTAACTGGAAATTGAATTGGCCTAATTCATGTGATAGCACTAAGACGGGTTATATAGATTGGAAGAATGTTTAAATCATACACTCAATGACAAATAAACCACCTTCAAAAGGAGAAACTATGAATACCGTTAATGACAGAAAATTAGTAGGTGGAATGATTAGCAGTATAGGATTTTCTCAGCAAGATTCTGCCAGCATAAAGTACATTTTTTTATATCTTAGCAATGGACTTAAAGAAATATCCTTCGAATCAGATGATGATTTCTGCCTAGTTTTAACCGATTCAAAAAAAGTAAAAGTTCAAGTAAAGATAAATACATTGACCATTCCGTTTGCAAGAAAGTTGTCTAAAAACATATCATATACTGACCAAAACATTATTATTGGTTCAAGTTATGATGATTCGTTTCGAAACGTCCTACAATACAAAAACAGACATTTAAACAATCTCAGCGGAGATTTTTACGATGATAAGGGAAAACTATATTCCGATTGGGAAATGTACTGCAAAGAAATCGACATCGACTCAACGTTTTTACTAAATTGCGATTTCGATATTATAGATGGCGTAAATAAATTTGCAATTGCAAGAGATGCAATTAGCCAATGGGCCGAAAAACAAAAACTAATCATAGATGTTAGCACGTTAATAAACGAGTTAAAGTCCGTAATATCCGACAAAAGATGTAAATGCGGTCATTTATCTATAACAGAAATCCAAGACATCATTTTCAAACATCGTAATACACGAATTGAACTATATAATAATACTGTTGATTCAAGATTAATTACAGAAATCGTTGAGAAACTTATACGCAATAATCCTTTTTTTGAAAAAGAAATATTGCCAATAAAATACTCCATAGAAAGCCATCATTATGTTGAGGCTAGAAGCAGAATAGAAGAATGTTTACATAACCATATACTTGAGACAGATCTTACACGATTATATTTATGGATACTAAACGTACTTGGCGAACATTCATATATTGTCTCTCTTAAACCAAAATATTATCTAAATGATATGTTCTGCCGTCTTGAATTTGCCAAAGCATATTACAATTTGAGCGAATGTAATGAAGCAAGAGCATGTTTAAATGAAATTGATAAAGAAGTTTGGGATGAGAATGTATTCTTTTTGAGTGCCTTAGTTTATCATGATTCAAAACAAGACAATGAATCACAACAAGAATTGTTGAAATGCCTCGAGCTTAATGATTCTTTTATAGATGCCTTGATAATGCTTGGCACACTCACATCTATAGGCAATCCTTGCGAAGCTATAAAAAATTTCGAAAAGGCTTTATTGATAGATGAGAATTGTTCCGCTGCATATTATGGACTAGCTGTTCTCAGTGAAAACGCATTCGATTTTGAAAGCGCACTAAATTATTATCATGATTATGCCACAAAATGCACTGATGAAATATCAAGTGAAATAATGGCTAAAATTGCTGCTTTTAGTTTCATATGTAATAAAGACCATTGGGAATTGCTTTTTCAGAAATGGAATATGCTCTTTAGAAAACAAAAACAAGTTTCTGGAGAAGAATCCGTTTTAATGCCCGTTATTGGTTGGAAAGAATCTTACATATTTTTACTGATTTCCAAAACGGATGGTTTTACTATCATTTGCGGCGATACTACTATTTTTGAATATCAAGAAGGTAAAAATGAAGCTCGTTCATCAATTGGATTAGTTCTTCCCCATATAGGATTTTCAATGCACAAATTTGTCAACGAAAATAATTCTAATCCCGTGCGGGCAAGTGATAGATATAATATGGAAGAATCCGCTCTCCCTGCAATAATCAAAGACTATACTAGTCTAGAAGGCTATAATGAGACGTTGTCAAAATTATTAAAGACTGGTAAATTACATCTTAACCACGAGTTTGGCAACAATTCTAAAGAATATATAATCAATGATGATGATATCACTATTGAAATGAAAATAACCGGTTCTGAATTAATTGGTAATATCATTATCGGGGATGTTCTTATGAGAGTATGGATTGACCCTATTGGAAAGGGTTTTCGTTCATTTAAGAAGCAACTCTCAAGAGATTGCTCTTTTAACGAAGCATGCATTGTAATGAGATGCAACAATCATGAGAGCACGCTGACATTCAAAAAGAAGGTAATCCGCATCATTTACTGTGATTAATAGAGTTTGTCAAGTAAAGTGTGTAAGTTTTTGATTTTTTGTGGTGGCCGATAAATCGACCACCATTTTTATGGGGTTCAATCAAACGGAAGTTCTTCATCTATGAATTTTGAATCAGATGTTTTGCGAATATACCGCTCAATTAGATCTTCCGGAATAGGTATGTCTTCTTTTATCAATAAAACAAGAAGCTGCCTGATATCAGCTTTTTGCTGATCTATAGTTTCCAGTGCCTGGTTATAGTCATTCCGCAAAAAATCTATTTGTGCAAAAAATTCATCATCTACTTCATATGGTGTTGATTTCCGTTTACTCATTTAAAATCTCCTTAGTAATTTTCGTATTTTAATATTCGTGTTTGCAGCTTGTCATCCATTGAAAGCTGATTCCTTACCAATGCCCAATTAGCCACGGGTCTGCCATTCCATTTCTTGTAAAGTTCGGTAATACGCAAATATAATGCTTTCATAACAGCATCTTCGCTTGGAAAGGAGCCCTTTTTCGTAACCTTTCGGAAGCTTGAATTTATGGATTCAATCGCATTTGTTGTATACATGACTTTTCGTACAGCACTACCATAATTGAATAACTGCTCGACATTTGACCAGTTGCGTATCCATACATCTATTGCTCCGGGATACTTGCCCCATGCTTGTTTAAAGCGCTCAAACTCTGCTTCCGCTGCTTTTAAGCTAGAAGCTCCATAAACCTTTTTTAATTGGGCAGTATATGCTTTATAATCTTTTGATGGTATGTATTTAATGGAATTCCTTATCAAATGGACAATGCATCTTTGAACAACAACATCCTTAAATATTGACTTTGCCCCTTCCTCAAGACCAGACACCCCATCCATACTTATGAAAAGAATGTCTTCAACACCACGTGCCTTGATTTCATCAAAAATCTGCATCCAATAGTGTTTGCCTTCTGATTCTCCAATCCATATCCCCAGAATGTCCTTGATTCCATTTACATCATATCCAAGCACAACATAAACAGCGCAGTTCTTTGTCTCCATTTCTTTGCGGATGTTTACATACAGGCAGTCAACAAAGATAAAACTGTAAAATTTCTTCAATGGTCTGTTTTGCCATTCGTTTGCCGTTTCTATAACCTGATCCGTAATATTTGAAATGGTTTCGTGTGAAATCTCGAATCCATAAATATCTTCGATTGTATCAGCAATATCACGCTGGCTCATTCCTTTTGCATACATGGATAATACTTTATCTTCAATGCCGCTTACATCCTTCGTCCTTTTGGGAATAAGCTGTGGATCAAAGGAACCGCCCCTGTCCCTTGGAGCATCAATTTCGACATCTCCCATGGTAGTTTTCAATGTTTTATGGGTATATCCATTTCTGCGGTTGTTTGTATCTTTATATCCTCGGTCGTTACTTTCATAGCCAAGGTGACTGTCCATTTCTCCTTGAAGCATAGGTTCAAACATAGGACCAAATATGTCTTTTAATGCGTCCTGCATCTCCTCAGCTGAAGTAGGTTTATACTGATCAATAATTGCCTGAGCGATAGCTTTGCTGGCTTCGCTGCGTTTGTTTTTTCTTGGTGCCATAAGTTCGTTATTCATAATCCTTTCAGTTCCTTTCTTAAAGATACCGCACTTTAGAAAAAAAATAAAGTGCGTAAGTTTTGTTACCGGTAACTTACACACTTTATATTACACTCTCGGATAGGCATTTTTATTTTCGCCTGATCTTCCTCGAAGATCTTTTCTCTTTATCTTATCGAGAAAGGCAAGCAACGCTACAATCAAGCTACCAAAGGACATCAGCAATGCTAATATCCCAATGAAAATCGAAATGATCTCATAAACCGTCATCGGTACTAAGCAAGTGCCCCCAGATGCTTAACGTCCTGTCATGGGTACTTTCCTTAAAGAGTACCCTAGCATATATATCATATGTTCTGCAAGAACAATTGTAATTTGAATCTTATTTCATAGACTCATTCCCTATAAATATTTTAATATATCAGATAAGTTATTAATTTCAATATCAGCTTTTTCATTCTCATCTGTTATATTCCACAAACTTCCAAATCCCTGTTTTACCCATATAGTTTTCATACCCAACTGTTTTGCAGGTACAATATCATTATCAATACGGTCACCAATCATAACTGCATTCTCTGGTCTGCAACGGCTTCTTTCCAATGCAATTTCAAATATTCGCCTATCTGGTTTTGAAACACCTTCTTCTGCTGATGCGATGATCAAATCAAGATATTTTCGTACTCCAAGATTTTCTAATCTCTCAGAAGTTCCTAGTGATTGGTTTGCAATTACACCAATTTTATAAATTCTACTTAACTTTTTCAGACAATCTTTGGTATCTGTATACAGCCTTTCGTATTGCGATTCCCATTTAGGTAGTTTCACGCCCAATTGCCTTGCTACCTCTAAGTCTCCTTTTTTGTTTTCTTTATAAAACGACATGGCATATTTATTAATTTGCTCGTAAGTTAAACCTGATAAATCCGCTATCCTTTTCATCCTGTCTTCATAAACTTTGCTTTCATCAACCAACGTCGAGCCAACATCAAAAAACAGCCATTTTATTTCTTCCTTCTTGGGCAGAAATCCTCTTTTCCTTGCTTCTTCCAGCAGTTTGGGTTGAATTTCCGGATAAGTCCAATTAATCGGTAGTTCATCCATAATTGCTATTTTTTCAATTTCACTGTGAAGCTCTTTTTCAAATGTATATATATCTGAGAAGAATAATTTTCCAAAAGTCTCCATTCCATCGAAATTATCTGGTGCAGTCACAGAATATATACAAATTGGAGTAATATCAAAAGTTATTGCTCCTGTTTCTTCATATAGTTCTCGTTTGGCTGTTTCAAGAATATCCTCACCATCTTCTCTATGTCCCCCCGGTGCCTCCCATGTATTTCTTTCCTTGTGCTTGCAAAATACCCATTTACCATTATGTCTGGCAATAATAACTGCAAACTTCAGCATTGAATCATTAATACTATCATAAAAATTCACTTTCGTCATATAATGTTCCTTATTAGATTTCATCTATTTTCTTGCCATTATTGCTCTCACAAATAGAGCCAAACTAGAGCCATTTGATAAAACAAATGCCGGAAGCCCGCATAAATACAGGCTTTCGGCATTTTAATCTGTTATTCAAACTCGCAGAGTCTGGTTTGATTTAGGTTATTTCAATATGGTTATCTATACTATTTTGTATTGTTATTCTACACCTTTTCCACACATTATTTTTCGTTTCACATATTTTTAGTACCAATCCAGTACCATTGCTATATTGTCATTATTGTGTGTAGTTCTGGTGGCCTGCAGGTTTGGTTACTATTCAGAAAATATTCTTCTAATATTTTACAAGTCCACCTATAGAAATTATAATCTGCAACCGCTAATTCTGCAACTTAAAATTTTGTGGTACTAATGGCTAGTACCATTAGTTTTCATATCACTCATATGCCACATTGTTATCTACTATTCTCATCTCAGCACATTTTTAGATATGCTCACAACATTTTAGATAACTCTCAACGCACTTCACAATCTCACTTGGTAGCGGAAATTTCTCTTTTTCAAATGAATTCAAAATTACATCTATCATTTTTCCATTTCCCATATGCTCTTTTACAAAATTGTATTCCCTATCTGAAAAGTCAAAAGCCTTCTGTACAACATACGGAATATATGTATTCAAATATTTCTGTTCTGTAAATTCATTTACTATATTAGACTGCGCTAATATAGTAAAATATTGAAAAACAACATCATTTCTAATAAATGGAATCATATGATGCACATCCATAATCATTACAATTTCTATCGCCTGCATACAAAACTGCACTACAAGTAAATAAAACAATTGCGCTTCATTTAAATTATTCATAATAGGCATAATATGACCATTAGATTTTAAATAGTTAGTACACCTGTCTCTTAATGGCATCTTAACATCTTCCAGACCATCAAATATTATTTGCTCTTTTATCTGTGGCAATAAATTATTTTCAATGTCTTCGAATGTCTTATTATTTTCATAAAAGTCTTTAACCCCATCATATTTTGTCGAAAACATTGAAAGAATCATGTTTTCAGAAGCTTTTGATAAAACTGAATGATATTCATCTCCGTCATTAAATGTAATATATTCTATCGGCAAAATATAAAAGTCATCTGTATACTTTCTAAGCAAAAGCAATACATCTTGAATACATTCCTTCACATATTCATTTGTATACTCAAAATTAATTTCATCTTCTTTACCATTATAGAATATCGCCATTTTTAACAATGGTTCATTGACCAGTCTAATCTTCCCCACCAAAATATATTCGTAATGTCCATTATTCCCAATATCTAACCGAACCGCTCCTGCAAGAAAAGCCACTCTATCATCTTCCGTAATATGAGAGATAAAGTATTCTATACTTTTGTGATTTCGGTACCAGAACATTTTTACATCACCTATTAGCTTTTTGTAGTCTGCAATAGTAAAATTTTCAATTTTATCTTCATATTTTTCAAGCAAAATCTTATATTCATTCATTATTCGCTTTATAGATTTTAATTCAATCATAAATAAATATTCCTCTTAAATCCAGCTATATGTAATAAAATTCTGGAAGTTCTATATAAGTTGCAACGACAGCAAAAGTCTTCTTCATAACCATTTCACAATCACTAAGTACGCTACGTAAATTCTGTTCTATATGATAATCTGGAACACAATGATATGTATGTGCCGGATTATCACAAATTAACATAGAAGATTCTCTAACTGCACCCCAAATGCCATGTGCAAAATTGGTGGTATATTCATAATAAACTTCGTATAATTCATCTTCTCCACACTTTTGAAATTTAGTTCTAACACCTGTTTTATCAAAATAACCAACACTCATATTGACAAAAGCTTCATCCATATCCTCATTCACCATTAATTCCATTAATTTTTCATCGATCTGTGAATCATCTGAAACAGAATATTTTCCCTCTCGTAATTTTGACATTACTAACTTATACTTACCATTACCATATGCTTTAAACCTTTCATAAATATCTGACACTTCACCTTCCTGATGCATCATATATTTTAAATTGATGTATGTCTCCAACATTGTTCTAAACATAATTCTTCCGCCAATACCATTCTGCATCTGTTTTTCCACAATTTCTTGATATATTTTATAAATATAACAAGTCATCCCCATAATTACAGCATATTTACTTTCCATCTTCTTATCTTCGTTATTAGCAAAAAAATATTCCATTGTTTGCTTTGCAATTTTATAATAGTCCATTGATTCCTCCTTATCCCATACTATTACCAAAGGATTACATTCTGAAATCTCTCCCAATACTTTCCATATTCCCTTAGAAAATTCTTTGCTGCAATCTAAATTGCACAAACCTTGAAAGGACGACCTGATAATAGGCCTATAAGCTCTCATAACCTCATCCTTATGATCGTGTTTGTAATACTCAGACAATGCAGTAGGAAGTATATCTATTTCACTAGAAATATGTAGTTTACCATTCAGTACATAAAACCAATCAACTATAAAACATATATCGGTGCTTAATTCATCGTGAAAGCTATTAGTTTCCTTAGCGATATCTAAAAGTTCTGAAATATTATCGTCAATACTCATAGAGAAATTATAAAAGAAATCATAAAACGTTTCATTTATATCTGGGGTAATCACCACTGTTAAAGGCAACAATATATTTCTCTCTACATATCTTGTTACAATTGACCAATATTTCTTTTGTTTCTCCTCGGATAGCTTGAAAATTTTTGAAAACTGTGGAACTGCTATGTCATTGTGTTTTAAATCTTCAATGATAAGATATAAATTTTCAAGACCTTTTTTTCTCCCTATTTTTTTTACAATCAATCCTATCCAAAGAAATTCTGGTAACCAGCACTTGACCCAGCTGGAAAGAGATAATGTCGCTCCTAATCCACTTGGAGCTGTATATGGCGTATAAAATGTGTCACCTTGTTTTATGTGCTTTGATAATTCAATTTTATCCACGTCTTTGTCCTTTCCTACTTTATGGATTTAGAACTCTCGTAGGTACTCCAAATGAAATCTACAAACGAGGTACTGTCTCCAACATCCATTTTTTCATTCCAAATTGCTTCTTCCACGACCTTCACACACTCATCTGTATGTTTCTTTATATCTTCACCCCAGAACCGGATTACAGTCCAGCCCTCAAAGTCCAGTTTTTTATTTATCTCATCATCCCGCTCTTTGTTGCGGGATATCTTGCTAATCCAGTACTCACTATTGTTACTCTTTTCAAGTCTCTTTTTTAAAGTATCCCAATCTTTACCATGAAAGAATTCTCCATCACAAAAAATAGCTATCTTATACTTTGTCAGCACGATATCTGGACTTCCCGGAAGTTTTTTATAATTTTTGCGATACCGATATCCTTTGTTCCATAAAGCCTTTCTTAATATAACTTCTATTTTGGTATCCTTCCCATGAATATTTTTCATGTTTTTATGCCGCTGTTCTTTTGTTAAATCATCTGCCACAAAATCACCTCAACAATCTGTTTTTCATCAACTTTTCCAGTTCTTTTCTCCTTTGCTTCTTGTCTAGCATTTATACTTATAACTGCTCGCTATAAATACACATCTTTAACAAGCTCCATTATTTTATCTGTCAGCATATCAAGCGACTTTCCATTCGCCATAGGTTTAATATCTGATTTACTTTCAATGCATTTTTTAAGTACTACTTTAAGCACTTTTTCATCCCTCAGCTCCGCTTCTGATAAATCTTTTATAATTTCTTCTATCTCAATAGAAGCATCCGCAATCTGACTGCAACGATTATAAGAATCTCCCATATCCTCTGCCACCATACTTTCATGGTCCTCTTTTTCATATGGATTAAATCCATAAAAAGCATTACTTGCAACGGGGCATATAGCATCATATATAATTTTTGCACCCAATTCTCTTTTTATCTGTTTGGGATATATAAGCCTGCCTCTATCTGATTTCATTTCAAGTTTCTTTTCAGCTAATTTACTAGCAGTCGTGATTCTCGTAAGATATGCCATCATCCTATTTGCAAAGTTTTGACTATCTACTTCATGTCGTCCAATTACTGGAATATATTTGTCCATCTCATTTTCATTTACTATATGATCTGCCAAATATAAAGAATACATTTCTGATGCACAAAGCTTTACAACTGCTACATCCTCTAATTTTTTGTCTCCGATTTGATGCAACATATCCATCTGCACCCATCCATATTCTTTATCTCCAGATTCATCAGGACAAAAAAACATATTCTGCACATATTTGTATCCTTGCTTTGCTATAAAATCATCGTACGCAAGCTGATATAAATATTGCTTTGTAACATCCGCCACCCCAGGCTGTCCTATAACTTTGTATTCTGACGAATTCTTGTGAAAATTAATATTATAATATTTTGCATCATATATGCCAAAACAATATTCTCCACTATCACCACACTCGTAAATACTAATCAGATCTGGTCTTAGTGTATCTGACTTCCCATCACTAATATTATCTGAAGTCTTATGCCATACTGGTCTATCAATTATTTCTATTAAAGTACTATCTTTACTTTCTTTATAATCATCACAAACTCCAAGAGGCAACTCTGATAATTTTACATTTAAAACATTTCCAAAATTCTGTGCACATACTTTTTCCCATACTAAGTTAAAGCTGTTGGTACCATATATGCTAAAACTATCAATGTTATTAAAGCTTGCTTTTTGTGCAATATACGCATACATTGCCTTCAACACCAGTTGTTTTCTTGTGTTATACTGCACATTAAGTTCATTTTGTATCCTATATAAAATATAATCTTCATCGCCCAAATCTTCCAGTTGTTCTTCCGACAGCTCTACTGTCACAATATTAAACAACTCCGGCAGATCGGATTCTTCAAGTTCCTTTGAAAATTTAGTCAATATACATGCATGTAAGCGTCTGATAAAATCATATTCATCTGAAGTTCGCTTTTTTGTCTGTAATTCAGCATAATATGGCCTGTTATTTGATATATATGAAAATGTTTCATTGATTGTTCTGTCCCACAGTATTTCTCCTGTGCCATTAGTCTCAACAATCTCAACGTCATTAGCATATATTCCATTATCATAATAATCCTGCAGCAAATATAGCATTACTGCCAATAAGTTAAACGATCCTCCATCATCACTTTCATTATACAGTTTTATTACCTGCTCTTTTAAATTATATTTTTCCAAAACACGCATAATCTGCTTCATCTGTGCTATTGGACTACCACAAGAATTAATATATTTAGGATAACACTTTAATACCCGTCCATATACAACAATTACTCCAACAAATGAAAACACATAATATAATTCCCGCTCTCCACTTTCGATATCTGTTACTCTGATATCTTCCTCAACTAAGTCAGAGAGCATACTTTGCCTATCACTTTTTTTTACATTTTTAACAATTCCATACTCTTTTAACTTTCTTATAATCTGCACTGTTTCATCAGCAGTGCATTCAAATATTTTTCTAAGTTCATCTTGAGTATACCGCTTCTGCTCTTTGACATATTTAGAAATCATCCAGTAACATTCCCTTCTCATTCTAATTCACTCAAATATTCTTTCTTGATTTGGTCTCGGATTTCTTTACAGAAAATATCTATGCCTCTTTTATCAAATTCCTCGCAAATCGTTGAATATTGGTTTCTTATATCCTCATCACAGCCTCCAAACAACATATGCCTTCTCTGCTTTGCTGCATCTTCAAATAAGTACATAATAATTTTACTCTTAAAAGTTTCTCTAAACGCATCTTCATTCTCTAAAATACTTTTAGATACAAAAAATGGTCCCATAAGCTTGTCTTCATTTATCTTATAATCTCTAGAAGCAAGTGTTGTATTTATAGCCTTCCTAAGCTCATTCCAGTCAACTCTGTATGGCACCTGTGCTTTATCACACACTAAATATGTATCTTTAATCTTTTCTTCCCTATGGTTAATACCTATATATTCAAAGTTCCATCTTCTTTTAAATGCTGTATCCATTGGAAATACGCCCTGATCAGCACTATTCATAGTTGACCAGATATACATATTATCTGGTATCTTTATTTCATCATACTGCTCTGGCCTTCCACCAAGTTCTTTTGCCAAATATGCCTTTATATCTTCAGAAGGTTTAACTGGATATTGGCTTGCATTTCTATCGTCGCGATCTAAAAGCTGAAATACCTCTCCAAATACAGCTGCAACATTTGCTCTATTAATTTCCTCTATAAGAAGCAGAAATGGTTTTACATCTTCCTTATTCTCCGACTGTCCATTTTCTATTGCCTTTACATATGTCCGCATAAATGGTCCAGGAACATACTCATATGATATTCCATTTTTTGTAGGTACTGGCTTATATGTTCCAACAAAATTAGCATATGAATAATCTGGATGGAATGTAACTCTTTCGTACTCTCCACCTTCTGAAATGAGATCCTTCTGCTCATCATTCAGCTTGAAACTTTTTCCTGTTCCTGGTGCTCCAAATACAATTCTATTGTGTGCATATACAGTCCCCGTATCCTTATTTTTGCGTGAACACCCTGTATAATAATCAGGTTCAATATATGGCTTAGATTCCATTTCTTCCTCCTCAGAGCCTTCATTCTCTATGCTCATTTCTTCCTGAATAGAATTTACTGCATCCTCTTTGCTTTCTCCAAATTTTACAGATGTTGGTATCATTACAGTAACTGCTCCAAGCACCCTGTCCATAAACTCTCCGTCAAAAATTCCTTTAAATTTTTCAAGCATTTCTGGGAATTCATCAAGTACTGCACGTATAACAGCAACAGCCTTTATCATATCCAAAGTACTTAATGCCTGTGACGGATCTCTTGATAACTCTGGTCCTATATATGGAGCATCGTATGCGTCTCTATAACTTAAAAAATCTTCTCTTTTAAATGGCTTATCAAAAACGCAGTCAACTTCTATATCAAACTTAAAGTACTTTTCTTTACCATTATATCCAAAATCATATGGTTCTTTAATAACATGTGCTACTCCTATAAACCCTGGTACCCAATCCACTTCTGCTTTTCCTGTATCCCCTCCTAATGTAACAAATACAGTTTTTCCTATATTCAATTCCTCTTTCAGCGTATAAACCCCATCCACTGTTATATATTTATTACCATTTAGAATGTTATGTACTGTTTTTGTGAAACCACATTTCATAGATACAAATGTTGGTTCCTCATACTCATATCTATGAATAATCTCCGCTACAGCTTTTTCCAATTGATCTGCAGAATAATCCTTATATAAATCAAATACTTCCTGATATGCTATACCTCGTCTTTTTAAATCTCTACTCTCTCCCCAGCCTTTTCTTCCATTACCAGTAAAATAAGAATCAAAAGTATCCTTTGCATACCTATATGTTGATTTTTTTATTCCGAATCTCTTTTCTAACACTTCCCAATCATGCATCCGCTGCTTATACCTTACATCTGTTTTGGGAAGCATAGCATAATACATGCAGACTAACGCCTGTTTTTGTGAATCATTTAAAATATCAATATTGACCTTCTGCTCCATATTGTTTACTCCTTAATGCCAGAATTAGTATTCCAAAGTATATATACCATCTTCATACCTTTTAAACAAAACTTTTGTTTTACCATATTGTTCTAACATCTGTTTTGTAATATATGTACCATCCGGCACTCCAAGTTTATGCCTTATCCATTCTCCTATTATCGCATTACTTTCTGGAGTTTCTAATGCCTTTCCCTTTGCTTGTGCCTGTCTCATATAAAAAGCATCATATTCCTTTGTTACAACCTTAAACACTGGATACGTTCCATCAGCATTTACATCTGGGAAAAATCCATCTTTATGATCTGCCACATTATATGGAATATACGCCTGGTTTCTATTTCTCTTATAGCCATTTTTACGTATTCCCCAATTTACGCCAGAACCATATCCAGTATCGCTGCCATCAGCTTTCAGTAAAGAAACTTCTAATGTATCTACCGGCTCAATAGTCTGATAATTCTCCCAAGATAAATTTTCCAAATTAGTATCCGCAACATCATCTTCCACATTTTTCTTGCTAGAAAATGAAACCTTATCTTTTATCTGCCCATCAAAGCAATTTATCGTATCAGGTAATAGACTGTTGAAATAATGGTTTGCCTCTTTAGGATTACATACATCCATGCATTCTCTTCTTGCAAAAAATGCATTCATGGTATAATTAGCGGAACCATTAAAAGCTTCTATTGCCTTTCGCCCCCTGCACCATACATACACCTTCGAATGTACCTGTTTACCTTCCACAATATAATTGCATGATATCTGAGGCATTCCAGATACACTATTCAATCTTTTTATCAATGAACATATCTTGTCATGTTTCTTTTGTGTCAGACCCGTACCTTTTGTCATTCCAAGTATAATGTCCACCTTTATTCCAGACACATATTCTTTATTCCTGCCATCAAATAGTTTTATCAAGTGACTTGATATTCTCTCAACATCGGTAAATGCTGTAACAATTTTCAAATGATTACATGCTTCACCATCTTTTCTGGCTGGTGTAAATAATATTTCTTCTTCAAAATTATCAGTATACATACCTTACTCCTTTATACTTGGTTCTACACTTTCGTAGTCAATTCCCGCAAATGTTCTTAAAATAGCTTCAAAGATGATTTTAGCTCCTTTTGCAGGTACCGCCATACCGATTTGTTTTCTAACAGACTCTTTAGACCCCTCAAAAATATAATTATCCGGAAATGTCTGTAATCTTGCTCTCTCTCTATTAGTCAATGCTCTTGGCTCCGAATAATGATACATATGCGTTCCACCACCGCCTGAACCAGTTACTGTATATGCAGGTTTATCTGGATCTAACCTCTTATAAATTTGACTTATCTTTGCCCCTTTCACTTTAAGCTGCAATTCTTCTGGCAAATCCGCAGTAAACGCATTTTCTCCTGGTTTAATATATTTCAATCGCTTTACAACTATTTCGGATTGCTTTGTTAACTCGTTATTATAAGCTTCTTTTCCGATTGGAGGATTCTCTATTGCATTCTTACAAGTAACATCAACATTTTTATATGGTTTTGGACTAGGTATTTTAAATTCATATGGCAGATCCTCTCTAATACCAACAATTATTACCCTATGTCTTGCCTGCGGCACCCCATATTCCTCAAATTTATATAAATTAGGATATATTCTATATCCAGCATTCTTCAAATCTTCCTGTATCTTCTGAAATGCCTTTCCATCATTAGCACTCTTTAATCCACCAACATTTTCTGCCAAAAACCACAACGGCTTATATTTCTTTAATACCTTTACTCCATATGTGTATAACGGACCATATACACCATCAAATCCCTTTTGCTCACCTACAACAGAAAAATCATTGCATGGAAATCCAAAAGCCAATGCATCTATATCTCCAAGACTGTCAATATCAAGTTTTCTTACATCTCCACAAATAACACTCTCTCCATCATCTGGGCAGATATTTCTCGTATATGTATTACATGTGTCTTTATCATAATCATTTGCCCATTTATGAATAATCTTATAATCTGAATCTTCTATCTTCGCTGTCGTTGCTCCCAGTGCCAATCCGCCAGGACCACAAAATAATTCTCCAAGTTTAAATTCTTTTACAATATTCTTCATCAAACTTTATCTCCATTTGCTAATATAAATTCTCTGTTAAATTCGACGCCCAATACATCTGCAATTTTCTCTAAATCTTCTACTGTAAAACTTTCTCTTTTCATTTTCGAATTAAAACTTTGTGGCGATTTTCCCAGCCGCCTTGCCAGTTCTGCTTCACTTACACCACATCTCACACACAATACTTTTATTTGTTCTGATATTGTCATGCACCAATCCTCCTGCTTACTATCTATTTTTATATTATAAACATATTTTTTGATAATGTCAAAATAATTTTTAAGCATATACAACTTAATGAATTAATATTTTTCTATCTAATACATAACTGGAAGAGACAGATGAATTACCTTCCTCTGCCCCTATTCCACATCTTATCTTCTGCTTTATCTTTACCAGCATCTCTACCAACACTCTCATCATAAATTCTCTGGAATTCCTCATACATTTCGTCTCCATCCAGCTTTATCCCCAGCCTTTTCATTACATCCGAGAACAACCATATGCTTCCACTAACATCAGCAATATCAAATCCGAATATATCAGCCTTAACAGAATCACTAATATTCTCATAACCACCAAATTCTGATATCCTCCTGACAATCCAGCCAGCTTTGTCCACAGACACTTTTTCTTCAGATTCCATAAATTCACTTTTACCTATTACATCAGTAATATCTTCATCCATTCTTGCCGTATTTACATCAGACACATTACAAATATCTGGCATTACAGACGTATCGTTCTGATTATTGTCTGGATTCACTACCTCAACATTCGTCTCCGGCTCAATAGCCACATCTTTCTCTGACACAGCCTCCTTTTCCATACACGGTATCTCAACATCCCTGTCTGCAACGATTTCTTCTTTCCCTGTCACCGCATAATAAGCCGTATACAAATCTTCTTTTATAATGTCATCAGCAAGCTGTATCTGCCTCTTAATTTCCCTTTTCTCCTGCTTAAGCTCATCCAATTCTTCCTGCACTTCCATATGCCATATCTGATATTCCCGGTACTGCTCTTCATTCTTTATACTGCGTTTCCGGCTAGAGCTTTCTCTGTATATCTCCTTCTGTCTGTCCTCAATCTGCTGGATTTTTTCTTCCTGCTCACCTATGAAATACACAAGATCCACAACACTTTTGATGTCATTATTTACAATCAGCAGATATTCGTCCTGTAACTGATGAAACCGCTTCAAATCCTCTGTATACTTTGCTCCACCGACTGCAAAACGCTTCTGCTCCACAATTCTCAACCTATATAGCTTTGCATAAAATCGTTTCTGATATGGTGATAGCTTCGTCCTGTGCAATCCCCTGATATCCGACGAATAAAAGTAAGGCTTTACCATCCAGGGCATATCCACATGATGCCGTAACATATCTTCTGAAAACATCTCGTCCAGCTTTGCCAGTTTATGATAATACCGAAATCCCGGTG